>Ga0209064_1000877_pt1 | contig 58843 bp, 42 predicted proteins | sample Inofromicrocosms_FD_187498 | JGI IMG/M metagenome (GOLD analysis project Ga0209064, IMG submission 187498) | Mouse cecum microbial communities from Vienna, Austria - Inoculum for glucosamine and mucus D2O microcosms (SPAdes) (version 2) | ecosystem: Host-associated > Mammals > Digestive system >...
CGGTCATTGACCTTAGTCAACTCCCTTCACCCTCACCCTCAGGCTCCTACCATCTGAACCATTCTGACAGCACCCTCTCCATCCGGATGCAAAAAAGGCGTTGGTCGAATTTCGACACAGCGCCTTGGCTGTTTATGGGGTTTGTGATGTGGGGCCGCTTTACTTGGCTGATGTTGGGAAGGAGGAGATGCGCAGACGGGCGGCCCCCATTGGCACGAGTGTTATTTCGTTTATTTCGGCAGATCTTGGGGCGTCTTCGCGTGGAAGCACTCCGGTCAGACCGGTCTCATCGATGCCCCACGTGGGGATTGTGCGTGCGGTGGCTTTAACTTCCAGAGGCACGCCTTGCAGGGTGAATGGCTGGTTGTCGGCAGGCCATGGCAGGCGTGTCACTTTGAAGTCGGCAAACGGGTTGCTTTCGGGCAGTATGAGTGAATAGTTCCATGGGGAATCTGCATAAATCTCATATGTCGGCCATTTCTGAGGGTCGGCGTTCTCTTGCCAGCGGGAGTCTCCTATGGCCATTTCAGCGGAATTCACCTTTTCATAGCGCTCGTTGATGCGGAGCGAGAGTGTCAGCGGGCCGTAGTTTATGGAGGCGCTGTTGCGGTTTGTGGGCCAGCGGCGCAATGTGAGCTCCATGGGGAAGATTAGTTCAACTTCGTCTGCATTTGCCCATTCGCCGTCGATGCGCAGGTATGTTCCGGCCTGTGGGGCGCCTGTTGATTTGCCGTTGACATATGCCTTGGCGCCTTTTGCCCATGAGGGGATGCGGAAGTAGATCGGGAAAGAGGCATTCTCTTTAGCTGAAATGACGAAGCGCAGGGTGTCGCTGAACGGATAGTTGGTTTCTTCTGTGATGGTCACCTCTTTGCCGCCGTCGACGCTGACAGTTGCCTGGTTTGGCGCATATACGGCATATGCCACACCGTTATCGTTGGTTTTAAAGGCCAGCGACTGGGTGAACGATGGCCATCCGAGGCCGTGGTTGTGTTGGCAGCAGCGGGAGCTGAACGGGTTCATGTTGAGGAACGGCCCGTGGTTGTCGATGCCTGGATGATGGTTTTCAGAGTCGCTTACCGTCTGGTTGGGTGAGGTGATATAGCGCAGGGCTTTCAGGTCGGGCATCATTGATGCGGGGAATGAGTTGAATGCGATGTCTTCCATGTTTTCGGCCCACAGTGGGTCGGCGGTTATCCCGAGCATTACTCCGTCTGATAGGATCTGTTCTGCGAACCCGCAGGTTTCTGTTCCTTGGCGTGGGTCGATGTAGCCTATGCGTGCGTTTTCGTCGGCGCCGAACATGCCGCCCGGCACTTGCCCGTAGGTGCGGCGGATGAGGTCGTGCACATTATATGTGGCGGTCAGCATTGCGGAATCTCCATTGGCAAGATACATTTCTGCCGGTTCACGGAAATATTGCGCGATGTTCACGTTGTGCCAGTTGGGAAGCCGTGCGGGATTAGTGCAGTCGGCATTGTTGCGGTGGATTTTTTCAATCAGCGGCAACACCGATGCGTCGCCTGTTTTGCCGTAATACCATATGACACTCCACATGTTGTCGCCCCCTCGGCAGTTTTCCCAGTAATCTTCGAGGAAGTTTTCGTCGGGTTGGGCCATCTCCCATTCAAAGTAGCGCTTCATGAAAGGGAGCACGCGCTCGTCGGCAGTGAACTCATAATGGTTCTGCAGAACCCACAGCATTATCATCTGTGCCCATATCTCTGGTTTGCCGTTGCGCTCGTTCAACGGGCCAAAGTATCCGTTGTCCTTTTGGGATGCAATCACTGCGTCAATCCAGAATTTGGCTTCTTTCTGCATTTCTGGATCGTTGAGCAGATTGGCAAGGTGGCTGTAGCCGCGCAACCAGTAGGGAACTTCCTCCCATCCCCGGTCTCCGCCGTCGACCAGCCATGCGTTGTTGTTGCGGTCGAGCCATGCGCTTATCTCTCCGAGGTGTCCGTTGAGTCCGTCGCGTTGCAGCTGGAGCTGTTTCAGCAGCCATCCTTCGGGTTTTATTGTTCCTACCGGCAGTTTCCCAAGTGCCAGCGGGCGTAGGGCTGCGGTGTCGCTTGCCGCCGGTATGAAAGGGTGTTTCACTGTCTCGGTTTTAAATGCGGATGCGTGCCCACACGATGCGTGCAGCAGCAACAGGGCTGAGGCTGCGCATGATACAAGATGTTTCATAAGGTGTTATGGTTAATGAGGGTGTGGATATATAGTATGGTCTTATGTGGTGGAGGTCGTTTGGGCCATAATCGTTTCTTTGATGCTTTCTGAGTGACGGCATTCAACCACATCTGCCGGCCTGTATGCGGTTGGCAGATGAGGCTTTATAGGGGCACCGGCGATGCTGCGGTATTGGACGCGGCTTGCCAACCACATCTGCCGGCCTGTATGCGGTTGGCAGATGAGGCTTTATAGGGGCACCGGCGATGCTGCGGTATTGGACGCGGCTTGCATTCAATTGGCCACAAATCCTCCGAGCGCCACAGGGACGGATGCCGCGCAACTGTAGGCGCGGGCGAATTGCTGGAGCACTTGTATGGTTGATTTGCGGGGCGCCGGCATTCTGCGTTGCTGGTGTTTGGCCGATTTGATGCCGGCGGGGATTAACGGGGTAGAGACATTCTTCATAGGCAATGATGTGAGAATTTCGTAGTGTTTGACACTGGTTTGAGTTTGACCGGAATGTTGGCAAGTAGCGATTTAAGGCGATAATAATCATCTCAAATACATCAGTATAACGTTTTGAGACGCAGTTTATTTTGTTTTGTCCATGAAAAAAACTCGGCGGCGTGGCAACGACGTGTGGATGCTATTATTGTGCCTTGGTGGTAAAAAAGTGTAAAAATCCGGAGTTTATGCATGTTATTGTTTGGCGGTTACGGAAAACTTTCTTAACTTTGCATTAATAGATGGCGACAGAATAGCCGTCAGGATATTATTAAAGTGTCTTTAACCGCATTTAAATTGCATAATTGCTAACTAAAAACAGATTGCCTATCGCAGAAATCTTTACCTAATCTTAAATAATACACACTCTACATGCAGAAAATGACAAAGCTGACCGACGAAAAGTTGGTGACTGCATATGCAAGCGGTGACAACAAGGCTTTCGATGCGCTTTTGAAGCGCCACCAGGCTCGTGTTTTCACATATATATTCAATATCGTCAAGAATAAGGACGTGGCCGACGACATCTTCCAGGAGACTTTCGTCAAGGCTATTATGACCATAAAGCAGGGGCGTTATACTGATGCCGGAAAATTCTCGGCCTGGATTACGCGCATTGCCCATAACCTTATTATTGATTATTTCCGGCAGGAAAAGAGCGAAAACACGGTGTCGGTAGATAATGACGACACTGATGTTCTCAACCGTCGCGACCTGAGCGAAGAGAATATAGAAGATGTGATAGTCACAGGCCAGATTAACACGGATGTGCGCCGCATTATGGAGTCGCTCCCTCAATCTCAACGCGAGGTGTTGGAGATGCGTTTCTATCGCGACATGTCGTTTAAGGAAATAGCCGAAGCCACTGATGTGAGCATCAATACTGCCCTTGGCCGTATGCGTTATGCGGTGCTTAACATGCGCCGTATCGCTTCAGAGAAGAACATAGTGCTGACCCGCTGAGGCCGTGTGATATTTTGTGTTCAAGGCATAATGGTGTAAGCCGATATGCTTAAGATGTGCTGAAGATATGCAGAATATTCTGAATTGGGCTGTAAAATCGCATTGACTTTTTGGCGTTTCGGGAAAAATAGCTATCTTTGCACCCTGTAAAACCGCCGGAAGGCTTTCATATCGGGGCTTGGAGGTGGAATTGGAGTGATGCTCGAGTGGCTGAAGAGGCACGCCTGGAAAGCGTGTAACCGTCAAAAGCGGTTCGCGAGTTCGAATCTCGCTCACTCCGCCTTAATCAGCAGAACAGGAACGAGTTATGATGGACTCGTTCCTGTTCTGTTTTTCAGGGGCGAATGCGGGTCAGAGCAGGGATTCGCGCCCGGTTATGACTGCATCGGTCATTGTGTAGCCGTCGAGACTCCCTTCTTTGGCCTGGATGCAGATATAGACGAGGCTGGCGGTTTCTGAGGTGTTCCGGAGGTTGCGGTCGCAATTGGTGGCCACGCGTATTATCGAGCCTTCTGCAATTGAGAATACGTCGCTGTTGACTTGGAAGCTTCCTTCGCCGGATAAAATGATGTAGTTCTCTTCGTTTGCTTTGTGGCTGTGGAAGAATGGCACGGCTTGGCCGGGTTCGAGTGTTCCGAAAGAAATTTCGCATGAGGTTTCTTTGAGTTCATCTTTAATGAAGACTTTTCCATTGAAACCGTTGATAGATCCTACGGTGGCGTGGGAGAATTTTTCACCTTCGCCGAGTTTTCGCAATTCAGACATTTTGGTAGTTGTTTTTTATGTTATAATTTTGTGTCGGTGATGCAAAGTTATGATTGAAAATACGAATACACAACAAGTTACCAATGAGATACCTGATTACTTCGGGGTGACTTTTGCTGTGTGTCAGATTGGAAAAAATGGATGAACGTCTAAAAAAATATTCCGATGTGGAGCATTGCCCGGTGCGCAATGTGATTGCCCATTTCAGCACCAAATGGGGGCTGCTGGTCCTTTCGATGCTTGGAGAGATGCGGTCCATGAGGTTTAATGAGATTCTGCATACCTTGCCTGACATATCGCCCAAGGTGCTGAGTTTTACTTTGAAAAGTCTGGAAACTGATGGCCTTGTAGTGCGGAAAGCTTATCCCTCCGTGCCTCCTAAAGTTGAGTATTCCATAACTGCCAAGGGTGATTCTCTGATGCCGATTATAGGAAGTCTGGTAAGCTGGGGCGTGTCGCAGCTTGGGCGGCCGAATTGATTCGGGTGTTATGGATATGACGCGGATAGAGAAAGAGAAGCGTGTGGTTGAGCTGATGATAAGGCTTTATTGCCGGAAGAAGGAGGGGAACAGTGTTATGTGCGGCGAATGTGCACGGTTGCTGGAATATGCCTGTGCACGTCTAGACCGTTGCCCGTTTGGAGATGGGAAGGGGTCGTGCAGCCGCTGCCGGGTGCATTGCTATGCTCCGGCAATGCGCGGGCGAATAAGGGAAGTTATGCGTTTTGCCGGGCCGCGTATGATTCTCTATTATCCTCTGGAGGCTCTGAGGCACATGTTTAAGTAGCTTTTTGCCAAGTGGCGGATATTGAGTATCTTTGCGGATGTTTGTTTTCGGACCGGTGGAGATTTGCTGCCCCTCCCTGGCAAACACCGTTGTAATTTCTATGCCGACAAAATGATTAAGATAGGAATCACCGGGGCCCATACAACTGCCGCCGGGGAATTGATTAGAATTCTTATAAACCATCCCGATGTTGTTTTAATGACTGTGGCCTCGGAAGAGGTGGCCGGTCTGCGGGTCGATATGCTCCACCGTGGTCTGACGGGCGATACGGATATGTGTGTGGTGCCGTCGCTTGACCCGTCGGGACATGATGCTGTGTTTCTTTGTGGGGAGCCCTGGGAGGCGCGCCGTTGGATGGAGATGTATGCCGATGTGCTGGATGCTGATGAAGAACACCGGGTGCGTGTCATAGATTTGACCGGTGCGTTCCGCGATGGGGCTTTCGGCATGGTCTACGGTTTGCCGGAGCATAACCGCAAGGCGTTGGTCAGGGGTGCGACCAGGGCATCGTTGCCGTCGCCGGCTGCGATGGCGGTAGCATTGGCTCTGATTCCCTTGGCAAAGAATATGCTGATTCAGGGGCCGGTTACGGCATCAGCGGCGATAGCGTCTGCCGAAAATGTTTCATCAGGTATACCGGATTCTCCGGATGCGAAAGGCGATGTTGCGGTTTCAACCCGCCTCGATCCGATTGCCCCGATTGAAAACCGGCCCGACGGCGATGATGCCGCCAGGGAGGTTACCAGGTTGTTGCGCCAGATCCAACCCTCGTTTGCATGGTCGGTGTCGCTCAGCATAAGCCGTGACCAGAAATTCCCGCGTGGCATTATAGCCACGGTCGACACTCCCGCCTCGCTGCCGTTGGCAGAGTTGTGCCGGAGATATGACGAGGCATATGATGATCATAATTTCACATATCTCCTTGACCGGATGCCGACCCCGGCCGATGTGGCTAATACAAACAAATGTCTGCTCCATCTGGCTTATCCTTCAAATGATCCGGACGTTCTCTCGGCATCGCCATCATTGAGGGTTGTTTCTGTTATTGACAATCTGTTGAAAGGGTCGGCCGGTAATGCGGTGCATTGCCTGAATCTGCTTTTCGGCCTGTCGGAACGCACGGGGCTGGCCTTGAAAGCATCGGCTTACTGACATGTGGGTATGCAGGCCTGCATGTGATTGTTGAAAAAAGATGTGGAGAGGGGTTGCATGTGACAATGGCATTTTGTAATTTTGTAATCCGTTATGAAATACGGTTTTGACAACGAGAAATATCTCAAAATCCAGTCCGAACACATCAAGGAGCGTATAGCGCAGTTCGGCAACAAACTTTATCTTGAGCTGGGGGGTAAACTTTTTGATGACCATCATGCGAGCCGTGTGCTCCCCGGTTTCCAACCCGACAGTAAGCTGCGTATGCTCAGCCAGTTGAGCGACCATGCTGAAATCGTGATTGTGATCAGTGCCATCGATATTGAGAAAAACAAGGTTCGTAATGACCTTGGAATAACCTACGATATGGATGTGTTGCGTCTGCGCACGGAGTTCCAGAACCGGGGGTTCCTTGTAGGTTCGGTCGTTATAACCCACTACAATGGCCAAAGCAGTGCCGATGCTTTCCGCAAGCGTCTGGAGCGCATGGGCATCACCACCTATTATCATTATACGATTGACGGTTATCCGACAAATGTTGCCCTGATTGATTCTGATGAGGGTTTTGGCCGTAACGACTATGTGGAAACAAGCCGTCCGTTGGTTATCGTGACAGCTCCTGGCCCCGGCAGTGGCAAAATGGCGGTGTGCCTAAGCCAGCTTTATAATGAGCATAAGCGTGGCATCGAAGCCGGTTATGCCAAATTCGAGACCTTCCCGGTGTGGAACCTGCCTTTGAAGCATCCCGTAAATATAGCCTATGAGGCGGCCACTGCCGACCTCAATGATGTGAACATGATTGATCCGTTCCACCTTGAGGCTTACGGAAAAACAGCCATCAATTATAACCGCGACATTGAGATATTCCCGGTGTTGAATGCATTGTTTGAGGGCATCTATGGCGAAAACCCCTACAAATCACCAACTGATATGGGAGTGAACATGGTGGGGTTCTGCATAAACGATGACGAAGTTTGCCGCGATGCATCGAAAAACGAGATTATCCGCCGCTATTACACTGCACTGAACCAGATGGCACTCGGCGGGTGCAATGATGCCGAAGTCAATAAAATCGGGTTACTGTTCAAACAAGCCAAGATAGACACCACCTACCGCAAGACGACAGTTGCCGCCAAAGAGCGGGCCGAAAGTAGCGGTCGAGCCTGTTCGGCCATCGAACTTGCCGACGGCACAATCATAACCGCAGAGTCAGGCGACCTGCTCGGCCCGAGTGCGGCTCTTATTCTCAACGCCGTAAAGCATCTGGCAGGAATCGACCACGCGGTGAAACTGATACCGCAGCATATGATTGAGCCTATCCAGCACACCAAGATAAACTATCTGCGGAGCAACAACCCGCGTCTGCATACCGACGAGGTTCTGGTGGCGCTTTCGGTGCTCAGCACCCACGACGAAAACTGCCGCCGTGCGCTTGAGATGCTGCCACAGCTCAACGGCTGCCAGGTCCACTCCACTGTGATGCTCGGCGAGGTAGACCGCAAAATCTTCAAGAAACTCGGCGTAGGCCTAACCTGCGACCCGGCCCGCAAACGCTGACGCAACCGATAGCGAAAGAATCACTGCCAGCGGCATTCAACCACATGACAGGGGGGGCAAATAAAGTTTATTTGCCCCTGACTGTGTTATTTAGTTTGATAGCTCTAATGAGTTTAATATTTATGACTTATTTCCCAATATCCCGTTTTATTCGATCCTTTGTGTTGTATATTCAACCATGACTGCGACTTATCTATCAGATGTCTGACGGCTTTGACACTTAAACCGGTCTCTTCCGCAATCTCTTTGATACTCGCGTGAGGGTTATCCACCATAAACAAAAGAGTATCCTTCTGTTGGGCAGATAAATTTATTTGCCCTTTTATTTGCCCTTTTATTTGCCCATCATTTGAGTCTGATAAAACAGAACTTTGTATTAATGAATTTAATGGGAAATTTGCCACAAGGGAGAGTGTGAGCCAGACTTCGTGGACATCGGGCAATTCTTGAAGAACGGGACGTTGGTAACCGAGTGTTTCCCATGAACAGAGTATTTTTTGGAATCCGGAGCCGATGTTATCCCCGTAGCCTATCATTCTCCACATCTTTTGGATATTGCGGTTACGGGCATGGGTGAAATCTCCTTGATATATACGCTCGACGGCAATACGCAGAGTGCCGGGATTACGGAGTATAATGGCTTTGTCGCGCCGGTCTATTCTCAACACCCCTTCTGCCTGAAAGTCGGAATAGGTCACGGCATTTATTATTGCCTCGCGTACACCATCGTATAATTGTCCTCCGTCTCGACGTGTACCCCCAACGAGTCTGCCCTCCGATGGCATGGTGAACAGCAGTTTACGCATCGTCAAGGTCACGAAGTTGTATAGATTGTTTTCCCAGCGCCCGTCATATGTAAGACGGTCGTTCCATTTCAAATCTCCTCCAGGCTCGACACCTCTCAAATCAAGATAGTCCATGCGGAATGTTGGAAAACGCTTCTCAACCGGAGTGCCTTTGCCAAACATCAATAGCCCTGCAACAGTTAAACCTTCTGTGCCTTTATGGCGGTCATAGTCATAGCCGCCCATTTTGTAAAGGAATTCTTTATTGGTAAGATTCTTATACAATAGTTCGGTAAAATTTGCATATTCAATTGAATATCAATAAGATGCAGCAACAATTCAATATCAATGCAAACTATTGTGTATCAGTGCGATACAGCTATGCCTGCTCAAAAATTACCGAACTGTTGTTATATGTATGTCCAGGATTGGCGGTGTCGAATACCTGACGATAGCCACGCAGCGTTTCATCGTCAATGTCACTCATGTTGTAATGTTCCAAGATTTGAGCGTCAATATCATCTGAACTGTCACGAATCATCATAGCCAGCTCCTCACGGTTAAGGCGACGGTCACCTTCGTGTGTGCGTTTGAAAGAACCATCGCGTATATCATCGTTGATATAGACAGGTTTTTTGTGATAATCAGCCTCAGGCACATTTATATAAATCACGTCCTTGCCATTTACAGGAACAATTCTGACGTCACTGTCAATCAGTATATCTCGGCTTACCTTCTGCCGATTGTTGAGCATATTGAAAAAATCAGTGACAATTTTATACGAATCATCAACGCCCGTAATCTCGAACCGAGAATCCATAGGCATATCATTATGCTCCGTCACACCTAGTAGAATCACGCCACCGCGCGTATTGGCAAAAGCAGAATAAGTCTCCCACACCGACCTCGGCACAGAATCCCTACACGATTTCATCTCCAGCATCGAATGTTCACCTTCGTGCAGCAACCTAAGTATGTAGTCAGCAGTAATATTCATGATGGTGCATTTTGCATTAACAACTTAAAGAATGCAGACTCTGCATTTATCTGTCCATCCCCCCAATAAACCATTATAACCTTTTAGCGTCTCGATATCGGGGATGGTTAATTGGAACGATATATGCGTTACTGATTTTATTTTTGATAATTCAGCCTTTTAGTTGAATCCTAAAGGATTTTCCAATATCAAGGATGAGATTATCATAATTATCTTTTGTGTTTTTATTCTGATTAATGGTATTGAAAGTATCTTCTACGGTTATATTTTCATTTTTACTTGAATTCCCCCTGATATCAACTAATTTGATCTTCCCAAATTGGAATTGCTCAAACTGCTCAATCAGCAATATGAGTTTTGTATAATGTTCTTCTTCAATCAATAGCAGGTTGTCGTTTATTGCATCCTTTGTTAGTCTAATTTGCTCGCTAAATGATGGTATCTGTGACGGTTCTGAATTTTCCCATAGCATGTCGGCTTGACGTTTGGTATATAGTAAAATTTTCCATAAACTGTTATATGACTCAAATTGTTTTTCTGAGTATCTTGCAAATTGCATCTTTGCTTTTTCGATAGCGCTTTTGGCTTCTTCTAATTCCTTCGCATATTTATTTTTTATGCTTTCGAGTTCTTGTTCATGTTTATTATTGTATGAATCAAGCAATCTTTTAGAAAGAAAGTCTCCAAACCATTTTGCTAAACCTACTACGACAACGCTGGCACCACCAATTGAAACAATAAAAGCAGTTGCAAGTTTTACGTATTCAATTAATTCCATATTAATATAAAGCGTTATATTTCATCCAATCCTCAAGTTCATAGGGATTTACAGCGCCAGCCATATATCTGTTAGTGGAGAGATACCCGTGTCTAGCTCCATGCAAGAATATTATAGGAGGAGTTGTCGTATATTGATTGAAGGGACTTAGTGATGAATATTGACTTCCATAAGTGGAATATTTATTCGTGATGGATGTTGGTGAATATGGATTCCCGTATTTACCGTACTTATTTAAAATAGAATCAGGATCATAAATATTTAATGATAGTTTTCCTAAATACTGTCCATTATTGGCTATTATGAATGATTCATTTCTCGTGATTCGTAGTGTTAATTCGTCGGTGTTCATGATTAAATTAACTTATCTGAAACTATCTTTTTAGGAAACCGTATTCATATATTTTGGGTTCAATCCTTGTGGCAAGGACCTTAAGTTTGTCGCGGAGATTTTGAATTAAATCTGTGTAGACGGGGTCATCACTGTCTGATTTCATTTGAATCTTGCCGCTTTTCGTGACTTTTGTTCCTTGGAAATATAGCTTGATGTCGTATAGGGATGCGTCGGGATTTGAGTCAGACTGAGAATGATAATATCGCCAAAGGTCCCTTCCGGCATCGAATACGGCTGTGGCTTCTTCCGAGAATTTCAGACGTCCGTTAACATCGGCTGCCTGCGAAAACAAATCGGCTTCTTTTACGGGTCTTCCCTTGCCGGAGATAAAATCGGTCATGAAATGGCTTTTAAAACAGTCGCGTGCGCCAACTTCTTCTTCGGTAAACGGAATCCAGTGGTTGATGGTATCGGTTCCTCTCACATTATTTCTGAATATGGCGATTGCTAGACTATCGCTTAAGAATAATTCATCGTGGTTTAAATTATAGCTGGGATATAGGAATTGGTCTCGGTCGTTTATCCACGTTGCCTGGATGATTGTCCGAACAGAGAGGTATACGGAGGAGAACAGAAGATTATTTTTTGTAATCTGCCATTGGAATTGATGATTCCATGGACGCCAAGGATTTTCTATCCTCACTGTCCGTTGATTTTGGAAATCATTTCCGACTCCGATTATTGTTCCTATTGAGTCCGTAGAACCGGGATGCCCCTCAACCGTTTTATCGATGAAATCCTCAACCCAATTGTTTATAACTTTCTCGCAATCGTATGAAATAATAGTTTTTTTTGACAAGAACCGACCCGAAGAGTCATAAACGTCGGAGTTTGTTGAATTAAAAGGTTCTTTGTCATCTAAGTGATAAATGAAGAAGCCGATAGGGAACTGTCCGCTGACATTATCGAATGTATCTGCAGGAACTAAAAAATTTCGACCGAGCTTCGCTCGGAAAAAGGCCCGGAAATCGCGGAATTTCGGTGCTTGCAAATTTTTCAAAGTTGAAAAATTTGCAAGCACCGATGAAGGGATTTGATGGTAAATTCTTGTCATAAATTGCACAAAAAGTTCTCTTTTCGCATATCCCATAGATGAGCCATATTCCATTTGCACCCAGCTTTGAGCCACACCGCTTCGGCCTACACCTGTACGGTTATCACCTTCGGCATAAGGCGGGTTTATGTATATGACAAGTCTTTTTCGTAGTTCCTCATTGTCGATTATTTCTTTTAACCGTGTAGGGAGCTTGTCAAAAGAATCATTGAGGAAATCAAATTGGAACACATGCTCATCGAGGAGGTTTGCGCTTCCGTTTTTTATCCGTTCCTTCATCACGTCCACATCAGCCTTGTCGAGTGTGGATGCCCAGATTCGGTATTTGTTTGTCAATCCGTTCAGCAGGTTGCCGGTTCCGGCTGCACAGTCCCAGATATAATATTCATCCTGCCAGTTTTCTCCCAATTCATCGGCAAGATATTGCTGCGACAGCTCCACCCATTTCTGAGGTGTGAAAAACGAACCTTTGCGCTCTCTGACGTCGGGTGGCACGAGCAAATCTCTACGTTCAACGATATAATCCCAATAGTCACGTTTGGGAGGGCGGTTGTAGCGGTTCCAAAATTGTGTGTGCGCTTTTTGTTCGTCGATGAAATTTGCGGTGCTGGATGTAAAGAGCCCAAGGTCGTTCTTCTTCCTGTCAAGCTCATAATAAGTTTCCCGGAGCAATACAAATAGTTTTTCTTTCAATGACACGTTATGCTCCGAAAGAATATCTGCGAGGTAAAAATCTGCGTCAATTATTCCGACATTCTTGGCTTTGTCCCAATCTACATTGATAGTTGGTTTGACTTCCCGCAGCCATTTCTGATATATGGCGACGAAATTGTTTTTGCTAATCTGTATTTTTGAAAGTTTTGATTTACCTACAATAAAATTCTGTTTTATGAATTTTTCAAGATCCTTTCTGTCGCGGTCGTAATAGAATGTCAATACTTGACGGGAAAGCACTTCTGTCACTCTTTCATGGATAAGCACAAATTCTTTTGTCGAATGGTCGGATGGTGCGACATTCCAGTTGAAATCATTCTGATGGAAAATCTCAAGCAGGTTGTTATAGGGTATGAACGCTATTTTCTCAGCGTCGAATGCACCGAGGAATCGGGGCGGAAGGTGGTGCTCGAAAGTATGTGCTTTCCCGATAGTGATGACTAATTGCACAAATGATTCTTCTAAAACAGCTTTCGCCCCTTTCTTCGCTTCTGCCCAAAGTAGATATTCGGTTTCGAAGAGTTGGGGGGCATCTATGGGAACGGCTACACAAAAATCTATGTCTCCCAAAATTTGAGTGGTGTCGTATGACTGGAAGAAATCATGGGCTACTTTGTTTTTCAGTTCCTCTTCACGTATTTGATTGGGATAAGCCATAATCAGCAGATGGTATTTAGTGAAGGGTAAAACAAAGTTGTAATACCCATCGGGATGGAAATGTTTCGTTTTTTGTCGGGTTATTTGCGAATTTAGTTGATTTTTTTGAGGTGGCGAAATTTGGTGGGGAAAAATTATGGTGTGTTTATGGTGGGAATGGGTGGGTGAAACATTGGGGGGCGGCGGTTGTTTAGAGAGAAACAGCTGACTGATATGGAGCCGATAATAAGACATTTTACCGACGATGATTTGTATAAATTCACTATGTGCTGCGCGGTGATTGACAATTACCCCAGGGCACAGGTGAAATATTCGTTTATCGACCGCAACAATATGGTTTATCCTGACGGGTTTGCCGGGGAACTCGCAAGGCAGATTGCTTTTCTTGAGGATTTGAGGATTACCGATGAGGAGATTGCGTTTATGCGGCGCCGTTGCCGTTACCTGCCTGAATGGTTCTTTACCTATCTGAAGGGATTCCGCTATGACAGACGATGGGTGAATGTCAACCAGGATGCTGCGGGACATCTCTCAGTCGATATAGAAGGGGCGTGGAGCAATACGATTCTTCTTGAGGTGAAGTTGCTGGCGATTATTTCCGAGCTTTATTACCGCATGACCGGACAGGCAGAAAGGCTTGATTACAATGAATGCGAGCGGCGTGCCGCTAAGAAAGCCGGGTGCTTAATCGGGGCCGGATGTGTGTTCAGCGATTTCGGTACGAGGCGTCGTGCGTCGTTTGCCTCTCAGGATTGTGTTGTCAGAGCCATGTCCGGAATAAACTCCCGCATGGACGGGCCGGGAAGGTTTGCCGGCACGAGCAATGTGTATCTTGCGATGAAGTATGATGTTGTGCCGATGGGTACGATGGCACATGAGCTGATCTGCGCCATGGCAGGCATGTATGGGCCGCAGATGGCCAATTATCTTGCCATGAAGGTATGGGCATCGACCTACAGGGGAGCTTTGGGAACTTTCCTCTATGACACTTACGGATGGGATATTTTCAGCCTGAATTTTTCTGAGGATTATGCCAATATGTTCAAAGGGCTGAGGGTAGACAGCGGCGATAACCGGCAGGAGCTTCGCCGGATTGTCGACAAATACCGGTCGTTGGGCATTGACCCGCGCAGCAAGCAGGTGGTTTTCAGCAACGCTCTCGACACGGATGCAGCAATCGAACTGCAACGCTATGCCGAGGGGTTATGCCAGCCGGTGTTCGGAATAGGCACTCATTTCACTAACGATTTCGAGGGGGTGCGTCCGCTCAATATCGTCATAAAATTGTTCGCTGTGAAAATCACCGAGCTTTGGGGTTTCTATAACCAGACTTGCAAACTGAGCGAGGATGCCGGGAAATATTCAGGCGACCCGGCAGTTGTGCGCCGTTTCATGGAAACCCTCCATATGGTTTGACGTGGTCACATCTGGTGGTAGTCTTTGGCAAGGCCTCCGGCACCGGTTTCTTTGTAAAGGGATGGGAGGTCATGGCCGGTTTCTTTCATGACAGTTACGAGTTTGTCGAAAGATACGCGGTGGACTCCGTCGGACAGGGAGGCATAGATATTGGCGTCGAGGGCGCGGGCTGCGGCATAGGCGTTGCGCTCGATGCATGGAATCTGCACCAGACCGCACACCGGGTCGCAAGTCATGCCGAGATGATGTTCCAGCCCCATTTCAGCGGCATATTCAATCTGGGCAGGGCTGCCGCCGAAGAGCTGCAGGGCTGCCGCGGCTGCCATGGCGCAGGCCACACCTACTTCTCCCTGACAGCCGACCTCGGCGCCGGAGATGCTGGCATTCTGTTTGACGATGTTGCCTATTAAACCGCCGGTGGCCAGTGCGCGCAAAACGCGGGTTTCGGGCAGGTCGCGGCTTTTCCAGATATGATAGAGTACCCCGGGCAAAACTCCGCACGACCCACATGTCGGGGCGGTGACTATGATGCCGCCCGAAGCGTTTTCCTCGCTCACAGCGAGGGCATAGGCGAATGTGAGTCCGCGCGACTTGAGGTTGTCGCGGAACCCGGCGGCTTTGACGTAGTATTGCGCTGCTTTCCGCCTGAGGTTGAGCGGGCCGGGCAGACGGCCTTCGCGCACGATGCCGCGCTCTACTGCCGATTTCATGGCAGTCCACACGTCGTGGAGATAATCCCATATCTCCGGACCCTCGCATTCCTCGACATATTCCCAATAGCATTTTCCGGTGCGCTCGCAATATTCGAGTATATCGGTGAGCTTATCCATGGGATATATGTCTTTTGATTCGGCTTCGGGATCGCCTTCGATTTTGATGGCGCCTCCGCCGACACTATAGACCGTCATAGAGAACATCACAACCCCTGCGTTGTCGAGGGCTTTCAGTTTCAGGGCATTGGGGTGGTAGGGGAGGAATATGTCGGGGTGCCATATTATTTCAAGCGGTTTGCCGGTTGTGGCAAACACATCTTCTATGGCGACATCTGTCATGTGGCCTTTGCCGGTGGCGGCCAGGCTTCCGAACAGTTCGACTTCGTAGCTCTGCGCCCCCTGGGGTGCGCGTCTGAGGAATTCTTCGGCAGCTTGCCGTGGCCCCATTGTGTGGCTCGACGACGGGCCTGTGCCGACACGGTATATCTCTCTGATGGATTTCATGTTGATGTTTTTATGATTGCAAAGTTACAAAAACGGTGGGTAACGGTACGTATGCGGATATATAAAAAACGGTGGCGGCTGCAAATGCTATGCGCCGCCACCGGTATCGGTTGAAGAAATGGATTAGAATGCGTTGGCTACGGGGGTCAGGGTGTAGCGGAATGTGTAGTCGCCGTAGGGCATCCTGTATTCCTTTTCGGGCCATGCCCCCCAGCTGTTGACACATCCCAGGCCGAACTGGCGCAGGTCGATGCATACCTCGGTTAGGTCGGCAGGTTTGACTTCCGCGAAGTGGGTGTTGGGCTTTTCTTCCCCGCCGTCGAGCGATGCGATGGTATAGTGGAGTGCTGAGGCTGAGAATGGTTCGGCTGCTGTCACTTCAAGACCGGTGCCTGACGAGTTTAGCACACGCCACCAGCGCACATCGGTGTGGGTGCCGGTTTCCTGCGGACGGATATAGGCGTAGGGCTGTGAGGTCACACTCTGACGGTAGATGCCTATATTCATCGCATTGGGGCGGTCGGCATAGTTTTCGCCGGGTCCCCGGCCGTAATATTCCACGATATCGAAGTTTTTCGGCATCGGTATGATGGAGCCGAAGCGGAACATGTCTGACACTTCTGCCCCTTTGGTGGCGTTGAGTTTCTGCTCAACAGCTATGGCGCCGTCGGAGGTTATGGTGTAGGTGATGTCGAGTGTGGCTTTAACCGAAGGCATATCGAAAGAGGCTTTAACGATAGCGGCAGCACCTTCTGTGGTATTTGTCAGTGAGGTAAGGCGCATTTCGGGATTGAGCCATGCGCGGAATTTTTTCTGCAATCCGGCTCCGTAGTCGTTGTCGGTTGGTGCGCGCCAGAAGTTCGGCTTTATCACGGCATCGTTGGTCAACATCTCGGTTCCGGCCACATCATAACGGTTTATGAATCCTGTTGCTTTGTCAATGGAAACTGTGAAGTTAGCGCCTTCGATGTCTAACGACCGGTTGTGGTCGGTGATTTTTGGGGCATCGCCGGTTTGTGTGGTTGCGACCGGTGCGACTGGCGCTGTCAATGCCAGCTGCTCGCGGGCGATGGTGAATCCTGCCGGTAGCATCGGTTCTGCGTTTTTGAGGGTGTAGTCAATGTTGAGCAGCCATTCTGCCGAGTTGTCGACAGGCCCGAAATCGATGGTATAATCGCGTTTGGCCTGAGGAGCTATGTCAAGACGGTCGATAGAGCCTGAGCGTGTCGGCTGGCCGTTGCGCAGAAGTGTCCAGTTCAGTTTAACATTGTCGAGATTCTTGAAGAAGTTCTCATTGAAGACCTTGACGGTGTTGCCGCCGGCATGTTCTGTCCAGATATTCTGGTAGATACGCTGAACTTCGTAGGCATGGGGGTTCGGCACCCGGTCGGGGCTTATCAGGCCGTTGTCGCAGAAATTGCCGTCGGTCGGGTCGTAGTTATTGAAATCGCCTCCATATGCCCAGATTATAGCGCCGTCTTTACCCGGCCAACGGATTGACTGGTCAACGAAGTCCCATATGTAGCCTCCCTGGTACTTTGGATATTTGCGGATTATATCCCAATATTCCTTGAATCCGCCCATGGAGTTGCCCATTGCGTGGGCATATTCACATTGGATTAGAGGGCGTTGGTATTTGCTGTCGGTGGCGTAGTCGATGCAATGTTGGTAATCGGCATACATCGGGCAGTAGATGTCGCTTTTGCCATCTTTGTGGGCCTGTTCATATTGTACGGGGCGGGAGGGGTCTTCCGCTTTGATCCAGTCATATGCGGCTTCGAAATTCGGGCCGTAGCCGGCTTCGTTTCCGAGTGACCACACGATTATGCTGGGGTGGTTGTATAGAGCCTGCACATGGCGTTGGTTTCGCTCAAGGTGGGCTTTGGCATAGGCCGGATTCTTGGCCAGGGTCTTCTCTTTGTAGCCCATTCCGTGGCTTTCGATGTTTGCCTCGGCTGTGACATAGATGCCGTAGCGGTCGCAAAGGTCATACCAGCGGGGATCGTCGGGGTAGTGGCATGTGCGCACGGCGTTTATGTTGAGCTCTTTCATGCGGCGGATATCCTGCTCCATGCGTTCAACCGACACCACATAGCCTCCGTCGGGGTCGAGTTCGTGGCGGTCGGCACCTTTAATAAGCACGGGCTGCCCGTTGACCAGCAACTGTGAGTTTTTGATTTCGACACGGCGGAAACCTATGTTCAGGGGTATGACTTCCTGCACTTTGCCGCCTTTCGACAGTGTGGCGCGGAAACTGTAAAGCTCAGGTGTTTCAGCGCTCCATTTCCTTGGATTGGGAATGCTGAACACCTTCCCGACTTTCCCCTTGACATTTTTCAGCGTCTCCTCAACCACTGGCTCAGTGCCGTCAATCAGTTCGATTTTCAGGTCGCCCGAACCCTTGATGTCGGCCTCGACCCTCATTGTGCCGTTACGGTATTCGTTGTCGAGGGTGGCGTTTATGCGTATGTCTTCAATGCGGTTTTTGGGGCGGGCATAGAGGTAGCTTTCGCGGGCAAGACCTGAAAAGCGGAAAAAATCCTGATCTTCGAGATATGTCCCGTCGCACCAGCGGCGTATCTGCAGGGCAATAGTGGCAGGTTTACCGGGGGTGAGATAGCGGGTGACGTCGAACTCTTGGGCGAGTTTGCTGTCTTCGCCATAGCCCACATGTTTGCCATTGACCCAGAGGGTGAGGTTTGAAGTCGCCGACCCGAAGTGGGCGATGATGTCTTTCCCTTTCCAGTCGGCGGGGATAGTGATGGTGCGGCGGTAGTCGCCCACATGGTTCTCTTTATCGGGCACCATGGGTGGATTGTTTTCAAAATGTCCGCGCCAGGCATAGCCGGTGTTTACATAAATCGGGTCGCCGTAGCCGTTGAGCTCCCACACTCCCGGCACGTTTATTTCGTCCCATCCCGATGTGTTATACGAAGGCTTTTCAAAACCGTCGGTCAGCGCTTTGTCAGCGTCATTTACCCAGCGGAAGCGCCATTTGCCGTCGAGCGACAGGAAATTTTCAGAATCAGTCTTGCATCCGTTTGCCGCCTCGGCCGATTCAAATGCGAAGTAGTCGGTGTGCATCGGATAGCGGTTGATTTCATTTACCTCCGGATCAAGCCAGGGGGGTGTGGCCGTCATGGCCAAAGCGGCGACGGCTGTTACCGTAGCGCTAAGAATCAGTTTCTTCATGGGGAACTGGTAGGTTGGTTTAATGGTAATATTAAATTTTGAGACAATTTGGATTTGGAGGGTGTCTCCCTCATCTGCAAATTTACAAAAATAAACGCCTCCTGCCAAATTCCATTATATCTGAGTCTTCGGGAATCCAAGCTGCGTGTTATGTTATACTGTCCATATGGTGATTGTGTTTTGAAATTTAGCATGGATTTATTAAATTTGTGTGCATTTAAATGATAGCTTGATGAAACAATTGCAGTCTCAGCCGCAGGTTTATGAACGGCCTAAGGAAGATCTTGACGAGCTTAAAGAGCTGGAACAACGGAGACAATCATATTCTGTAGAAGATGAAACCGACAACCTGGCCGATGAAAAGACCATAATGGAGGAACCTTTCAATCCGAAAGATATTGACATAAAGACAAAAACCATGTCGCTTGACAATATCATAAAACGGTTGAAAGCGGGAGAAATAGATATGGCACCGGATTTCCAGCGCCAAGGCAATTTGTGGTCGGAAGAGAAACAAAGCCGGTTGATTGAGTCGATATTGATAAAATTGCCGTTACCTGCATTTTATTTTGATGGATCCGATGATGACAAATGGCTGATTGTTGATGGTTTGCAGCGGTTGAGTGCCATCAAGAATTTTGTTGTTGACAAAACGTTAAGGTTGTCGGGGCTTGAGTTCTTAAAAAAATTAGAGATTCCTGTGCCTCCATCGTTTGACGACCTGCCACGCTCGTATCAACGTCAGATAGAAGAGGCTGAGATTATGGCTTATATAATAAATCCTGGTACTCCGGCGGATGTGAAATTTAACATTTTCAAGCGAATTAATACAGGTGGGCTTGTGCTGACACCTCAGGAAATCAGACATGCATTGAACCAGGGTGTGCCGTCAAGATTTGTGGCAGATCTTGCCGGTATGAATGAATTTAAGGAAGCCACTTGTTGGGTGATTGCTACCGACAGGATGCTCGATAGAGAATTTGTGACCCGCTTTATCTCGTTTTATATAAATTCTCCTGAAGATTACCGCCCTGATCTCGACACGTTCATGTCGAATTCAATGGGGCAGCTAAATTTATTATCGCAAGATGAACTGAAGTATGTAAAAGATAATTTCAGAGAGTCAATGAAGCTGGCTTCAGCCATATTTTCCCGCTGGGCTTTCCGGAAGGTGTTTGATATTGAGGAGCGACGCAAACCGATAAATAAGGCTCTGTTTGAGGTCTGGAGTGTGGAGCTTGCCAAACTCGATGAAGCTGAACGCAGACTTGCTTATGACAGGAAAGACCGGATTTTTTATGCATTTGTCAAACTGATGAATAAGGATGAAAATTTCGTGGGAGCCATAACGTCTGCAACTGGCGACAAGAACAGGGTGAAATACCGTTTCGCAACAATAGAAAATTTGTTAAAGCAACAGTTACATGATTGAAAGAATAGAAATTGAAAATCTGAAATCACTAAAGTCCGTAGCCATGAAAACTCTGCCGTTGAACCTGCTGATGGGGCTAAACGGTATGGGAAAATCATCGTTCATACAAAGCCTTCTTCTCCTTAGGCAGAACAAGGCATTGGGGTTAGCAAAGATTGCCCTGAATGGAGAATATACAGAAATCGGGCGAGGGCGTGATGCTTTATATCAGGATGCAGTTGATGAGACCATCAGGATTAATGCTGACATGACTGATTCGGAGGGATGCCACATTTCGCTGCCATGTAGCCTGTTATATAAGGCCGACAGCAATGTGTTGGAGAATAACAAGGTTTTCCCGTTAGATATTCTTGACAGATATCCATTGTTCAACAATAATTTCCAATATCTGGAGGCTGTCAGAACAGGGCCGTGTACTGATTACCCGATGTCGTATGCTGATGTGATTGAACATCGCCAGATTGGATTACGGGGAGAATATGCGGTTCATTTCCTGAATGCATTCGGTTCGGAGATGAAGGTTCCTGCATCGCTTCATCATCCCGCAGCCAAGTCGGACACGCTTTTACATCAGACTGCTGCCTGGTTGGGAGAAATCAGTCCGGATGTCAGATTTGAGATACAGGAAATACCAGGTACTGACAAAGTTGTGTTGAATTATCAGTTTGCCAATCGTGATGCTGTCGGTAACAGATTCCGTCCGAAAAACGTGGGTTTCGGTATATCGTATGTATTGCCTGTTATAGTGGCTCTGTTATCGTATTCAAAAGATAAAGTGATAATCATAGAGAATCCGGAAGCGCACATTCATCCTAAGGGACAGGCGCAGATGGGTAAACTCATTGCATTGGCAGCGGCAGCAGGAATGCAACTGTTTGTCGAAACGCATAGCGACCATATTGTAAACGGCATCAGGGTTGCAGTTAAAGAACGTTTGATTCCGAATAACAAGGTGAACATATCTTATTTCTACCGTATAGCAGCTGAGGATGAACAGTTTTGTGATATAGAACCTATTTCTGTTGATATTCATGGTGAACTGAGCGATTATCCTGAAGATTTTATGGATGAATGGAATAATCAATTGCTTAAATTGGTGTGAATGAAAGAGTTGATATTCAATGAGCTATCCATATCCATGAAAGCTGCGGATCAGGCTGAGGCATGTTCTGTGGTGAGCCGTTTTTTTCAGACATACAAGGCGGCTTCATCGCATGGATTTAAGGGGATTAGATATGAACAGTCGTTTGACGATATTGAACTTGCCACCGGTTTTTCGCTCAACGACTTTTGTCAAATGCCAAAATTCCGTACTTATGGTAGTCTGCTTTTAGGCTTGGCGAGGCATCCGTATATAGAGTCTGATACTGAGGAAGAAAAACGCTTTATAAGCAATTATTTTTATCTCCTGCGCGATGGGGAAAAGATTCCAGTTGAAGGTCTGGGAGTGGTATATCTTTATCAAACTGTTGCAATTTCATTTGCAATTGAGGATTATTGGCATAAGAATGTAGTCCATAATCTTTATATTGAAGGAGATGAGGATGGTGAGTATCCGGTTATATCAATTGCGGATGCGTCACATTGTGAATGTAAAGAGTTTTCTGATTTTAAAGAGGCATATGAACCGCTTGAGTTGAAATTATGTGAAACTCTTCCGGCAAACAAGCATATTGAATTGAGGGATGATCACGGGAAAGATGTATTGGAGGCTTTTGCTAAACGAATATGCAAGTCACCGTATGTAGTTAAGGTACTCAATTCTTTGCCTTTCAATCCAAAAGAGCGTGATTTTATACATAAAGTATATGATGACGGCAGGATAGAGATTGTGTTGACTGATACTGATAAAGGTTTAGGCCTGGTTTTACAGTCAACAGGCAGTAACCATCGTGAAACCCTGACAATAGCGAAGATGCTTGCTGATGAATATGGCAGGTAATGCCCATGGATTTATAGAAACAACGCTGGGAAGAATTCGAAAAGGTTGGTATAAGCTCTTTTAATAATAAAGGTATTTAATAAAAGAAAGATTGCGAGACCAAGTAAGCAATAACCTAAGTACACCTTGGTGATACAATCCATAAAACATCGGCTACAACTTTTCGTGGTTGCAGCCGATGTCAGAGGTCTCTCTTTATGAGCTGATGCATTGTTATTATCAGAGTGCTTCAGTCAATGGGGTACTTTAGAGGAGCAGATTTAAAATTCGTAGCCAACTTTGATGCAGACACCTTCAGTGTCAAGGAGTCTGGAGCTACGAGTGTAATCCATATTGATTCCGGGGTGTGAGAAACTATCGAAGGTTTCAAACTTTAGTTTCTCGAAAGTGTAGCCAATTGAAAGTGACAGCGCCTGAATGCCGATAGTGCGCATGCGAACACCTGCAGAAGCATTAGCATAGAATCCATCTCCATTTGTTACAAAGTGTCCGAGTTTGAAGTCAACGAAAGGAGCAAATTTGGTTTTCATAAACTGGCTATGGAGATTAATAAACAGAGGTATGCTTACTTTGCTATCACGAGTGTCAAGAGCATAAGTCATTCCTTTGGTTTCGTACTTTGACATAAAGTGAAAACCAACACCTGCACCCACGAAGAAATAGGGGCAAATTTGATAACCGTGAGCAGTGCTTATTTCAAAACGACCAAATTCATAGTCGCCAACGCCAATGGTATAACCGAGGTCAGCAAAACCACGGTAACCACTGTAATTATCTTGTGCATTTGCTGTAATGCCAGCAATGAGAGTAATGCCAGCAATGAGAACGCAGAGAAGAAGTCGAGTTTTTTTCATTTCATTGTATATGTGATATGGGGCTTGTATAGTTATTCTACTGTTATATCTTGCATTACAGAAGCATTGAAAGTCGTTCCTGCCGGTATTTTCGGCATACTTCCTTTCATACATCCGCTGATAAGACCGAGAGGAAAGAATAATACGGAGAGGGCTATTACGCCTCCGAGTTTACTACCTCCATTCTTGCAACTGCTAAGACGGAGTGAAACTCGTTTATTGTCGATAGTTTTTGTAGTAGCGTGTGTGAGGCAGATTTTGCCTGCCTTTCCCCATGTGCCATTTGGGTCGGCTGAAAATTCTATGAATGCCGGAGTACCAGCTTTGATAAGAACCTTCGTACCATCCGCAGAATACACATCCGTTTCTACAATAGAATTGATTACTCCTGTGTCTGCCTTATTGTCTGCCTTGAAGTTTTCTTTGACACGGAGTACTATTTGAGTGCCATTTTCTAATACGTTACCTCGGCCATTGGACGATTGCGCCAGGCCTTCAAATGGAGAACAGAACATGAGTGTCACAATAAGTATACATGAAACTACACTTTTCCACAATTCGTTTTCTTTTTTCATTTGCTTGTGATGTTATTGGTTTTGCGCATTATTGCCATTCTGTCGTTAGACTTGGTATGCGCACTTGCCAATAAGAACAAAAGCGCAGACTTTCGTCATACGCAGTCTTGGCTCACCACAAGCCATAATAATCCTATGAGAAAGTCCGCGCCGTATGGCACGCACTCACGGATTATTATTTTAGCTCGTTCTTTGGTCGAGGTGGTGATTCAGACTGCGATTGAGCTAATATGTAAGGGCGCAATATTGCGAAGAATACTGCACCGCAAAATTAGTCATATTTCATTGATTGGCAAAAGAATTATATAATTTTGTTTTAATCCTACGATGTGGCATTGCGTTTCGTTTCTCGTGGGAAAATCGTAATTTTGTGGATGAAAATAAGGTGAAAAAGATGGATAGAGCTATTTCATTACCGACAAAAGACGCTTTCCGTTCTTTTGTCTGGCAGCATTTTCTGTTGTTATTATCCCTGTATCTTATGACGTTAGGGGTAGTCTTATGTATAAAGTCTTATCTTGGCAGCAGTGTGATTTCGTCGCTTCCGCTTTCTTTTTCGATGGCTGGAACGGAAGGTATTGTTCCCGAAATGAGTGTGGGAGGTTATACGATATTGATGAATTTCGTGCTTGTCATTGCCCAGGTTCTTGTGTTGCGTAAGAAATTCGCTCCCGTGCAGCTGTTTCAGTTGGTTATCGGCTTTGTGTTCGGGTGGCTCATTGACCTGAACATGTTGCTTACTGATGGCCTTGCATGTGAATCGCTATGGGCTAAGGGCTTGGCACAGTTTGTCGGATGCACTGTGATGGGTGTCGGCATTGCGTTTGAGGTCAGATGTGGTTCGGTCACTATGCCCGGGGAAGGGATTACGGTTGCATTGAGCCAGGTGACGGGAATAGGCTTTCCGAAGATGAAAATCGTGGTTGACACATCTTTAGTATTGTTGGCGATTATCAGCAGTTTCGTGTTTTTCTGCAGCTGGGAGTGGAATATAATCGGCCCCGGCACTCTTTTTGCTATGCTCTATGTTGGTTGGCTTATCAAAATCATTTCGCCACATATGTTGTGGTTTGACAGGGTCCTGGCTTATCGCATCGGATTCCGCAGATATATTTTCGGATTGGCACGGTGGATATACGTAAGCCGGAAATAATTGCGCCGCTATTAATTAGTCGCAGATATAAGAGGGTGTGTCATAATGGCTCATCTGGGTCGTCGCCCGAGGGCTTCGGGTTCGGTCATTGACCTTAGTCAACTCCCTTCACCCTCACCCTCAGGCTCCTACCATCTGAACCATTCTGACAGCACCCTCTCCATCCGGATGCCAAAAAGGCGTTGGTCGAATTTCGACACAACGCCTAATTATATCAAGGTTGGTTACTACGCGGGTGATCAGGCTCAGGGGCGGTAGAGGGCGAATTCGTATACGCGGGCTACATGGCCGTCGGGTGCCTGGACAGGATGGATTACATTTAGGCGGATGTAGCGCGCTTTTTCAGGCTGATGCAGGGTCTTGGCTACTATGTTGCGGCTGTTGCCGGTGTAGTAGTCGATGGTGCGCCATTCCTCCTGTGGGGTGTTGCGCACCTGAACCAGACAGGATGATGTGATGTAGGAGCGGTGTTCGATGGCGGCATTGACCATTTTCCATGAGCCAATCTCTGTTTCGGCGCCGAGGTCGAAATCGACATAGGCGGGAATCCCTGTCACGTCGCACCATTTGGTTGTCAGGTCGTTGTCGACCAGCATCGTGGGATGTTCGCTGTCGTTGACGAATCCCGACCAGGCCACGATATGTTCGGGGCGCAGGATGTTTTCTTTCTCCTCCTCGAACCTGGCGTTTCCGTTAGCACCGGTTTCTTTGATGGAGGTGCGGAACAATGGCGCAAGCGGACTTACGGGTGTGTTGGCCTCGTTGGCGAGCGTAGCGGCGAAAATCACCGCATTGCCGTTGTCGGGGAGGATTACCCGGGTTGCGCCTGCGGGTATGTCGAGGTCGAACTTGAACATGTAGGTGAATTCATAGGGGTGGTCGCCCGACGAAGAGTGGCGGTGTGTTCCTGTATAGGCCACTTCGGCATCGGTCAGGTAGCCCTTGGTGTGGCCGTCATGTCCCCATTGGCCGATGAATCCGGTGTAGGAGGGGATAGTGATAGTCTGCGATGATTTCCCGATTTTAAAGTCGCAGCTCAGGCTCCTGTCGTCGGTGGCGGCTGCCGCGAGGATGTGTAGTTTGTTGCAGCCGTGTCCGGCAGGGAGTGTCAATGTGTCTCCGTGGCAGGACATGCCGTTGAGCAGGGCGCTGTTTTCGAGTTTGAAAGGCACACGGCCAACGGTCAGTTCCGAAGGTATGAGTTCGGCGGCATAGGAATAACCTGACGCAAAATCTGCATCGGAGCGCATTTCATTCCAGCTGAAGCATTTTTTGTTGAAATCGAGTGGAAGGATGCGGTGGTTGCCTTTCTCGGCTGGGGTGTCGGCGAGCCGCACTTTGAATGTCTTGATGCTGTTGGGCTTGATTGTGAACTTCAAGGTACTTCCCGAGAACGGTGTTTCGCCGATAGTTTTCTCAGTGCCGTCGGCTTCATAAGCGGCGGTTATGTTTTTTGCGAATGTCAAAGATGCGTTTTGGGGCTCTTTGCCGGAGGTTTCATATACGCGCACAACATACTCGTTGGAGTTCTCAGCCAATTTCAGGGCTTTGACAGCAACGTTGGAGTTATCTGTCGAAAGGGGTGAGAAGCTCTTGCCTAAAGTCCCGTTGTGTTTCGTGGTGGCAAAGGCTTTGATGCGTTGGTTGAGCAGGTCGGCTTTTGCGTTGGCTTCTGCTTTCTGCAACCTGCCGTTGTGGCCGCACAAGCTGTAGGTGAAGGTATGGTAGCCCAGGTCTTGTCGATCCTGGTATGTGTAGCCGCGTGAAGTGGCAGGTGTGTGGAGCAGGGTGAGACGCAGGGTGTTGTTGTCGGGTTTGTCCCAGCCATATTTGCAGTCGTTCATTATCGTAGCTCCGTAGCGGCCGTTCTTGTCGGTGAGGTCGGCCCAGCGCTGGGCATATACTTCATAAGCTGTGGGGGTGTTGTTGCCACGTTCCACGCAGCCTATTCCGAGATCGTAGGTGGCTTTTTCATTGTCGAGGTCAAGGGGGAATTCGGCTTTGACGAGTGCATTCTGGGTTTTCCAGTCAACTTCATTGAAGAAATCGATGCGGTCTGCAAGCGCACCTTCGTTCAGCCGGATGTATTGGCGGAATCTGGAATCGCCATGACGTTTGTCGACGCAGAGTGTCCGGCGCAGCGGCCCGTTTTCAACCAGGGTCATGTTCACGTCGCCGTTGATTGAAACCGGTGTTGCGTCGATTGTGGGTTTGAGGATTTCCCATGCGGGCCAGTCGTAGGATTTGTTATCGGTGAAGATGGCCAGTCGTATGGCTTTCCCAGGTTTGACGAGTTCCTTGTTGTTGGCCTTGTCGAAGAGCGATGTTATGTCGCCGTTGGAATCGAGGGTGAGCCGGTAAACTGAGTTTTCGATTGTGTTGGCACTTTGGTTGACAGAGCTGTTTCTGGCTGTGCCTGAAAGGCGCACGTCGTAGACTGTGTAGCCGTTGGCCGGAACGGTGGCTTCTACCAGGATGCGGGCTTTGCCGTCGGAGTGGGAAATCAGCTGTGAGGCGACTTTCCGGCCTTGGGCGTTATATACATCCACAGAGCGGGGTGCGCGGGAAGCGTCGATTTCCATCTCCACCAGATCGGTGGCTTCATGGCCAAGGGCATTGAAAAGCACTACGGGTGTGCCTTTGGCGCGGGTGTCGAGCCTGTCGGCCACTGCGCTTACAGATGACGTTATGATGCCGGCGAACTGTTTGAGCGACAGCAGTTCGTCGTTCCAAGAGAATTCATAGGCTCGGGGAATGCTTGTGCCGGTCAGGTCGTCGTGGAACTGGTGGAAGATGAACCTGCGCCAGGATTCGGTGAGGCTCGAAGAGGGGTATTCGGCAGCACCGATCATGCTGGCGGCAACGGCGGCTCGTTCAGCGGCATCGCCGAGGAGTTCATTCTGGCGGTTATAGAGTTTCATGGCCGCCTGGGAGGTGTAGCATCCGGTGCCATGCACATCCATCAGCAGTTCGCCGTCATGAACCGGGAGTTCCGGATGTTTTTCATATGGGAGGTAGTCTTTAAACAGCCGGTCGCTTTCGGCGCTGATTATTTCAATAGGGCCGTCGGTGTGGGTGGCGCGGCACACTGCATCGACGGAGTTCATTGTCGGTGAACCGCCTATGTCGCCTGTGCCGTAGTAGTGGAATGCCACGTTGAGAGGGCTTTCCTTTATGCGCCCGCTGATGGAGCTGTTGGCCGTGAGGTCTTCGATTTCCCAGCGCTGGCCGTAGTTAAAACCATGTGCCATCATTATCTGTGACCCGTCGACACCTTTCCACAGCCCCACGGTGTAGGGATATTTTTTGTCGCCATGGAACGGGAGATGGCGCCAGCCGAGTTTCTGCGAGGAGAAGCCGATTAGGCCGCAATGCTTGGCAATTGTAGGGAGTGTCCATCCGAAACCGAAACAGTCGGGGAGGAAAATGTCGGTGCTTTCAACGCCGAACTCCGAGCGGTAGAACTGCTGGCCGAGCATGATGTTGCGTATGGCCGATTCTACCGATGGCACAATGGCGTCTGTGGCGTCCCACGATGCACCGCATATGTGCCACCTGCCATCTTTGATGAATTTCTTCATCTCCTCATATTGCAGGGGATAATATTCCTTCATCCATGAGTATTTCACTCCGCCCTCGAAGTTGAAAACATATTCCGGATATTTTTTCAGCAGGAACAGGTTTTGGTTTATTGTGTTCCACACATATTCGCCTATTGTTGTCTGGATGTCCCAGTTCCATTGTGTGTCGAGGTGGGCGTCAGATACAAGGTAGGCTTTCGGTTTGGGACTGTCGCCGTTCCCGGCCGTTGTTGCCGCCGATGTGGTAGCCACGCCCGCAAGTGCGATCGCGGCCGCAAAAAATCGCTTGGTTTTCGGTGTCATTTTTTTTGTTATGGTTTATGATTGGTTTGAGGTTACAAATTTAACGATTTTTTAGCTCACAGGCAAGACGATACGATATGGTGTCGCGCCGAAAAAATTCCGGTATGATTCAACGGGGTTAAGATTGGTTAAATATGGCATGTACACTTTTGAGCTAATAAAAATAGTTGTATATTGTGCAAAATATAATAGCCATATTGTAATGCAATGTGTTTCGCATAAAAATATTATTTCATCGGAAAACGCGGAGACGGCAGCTCCCCGGCCTTTCACGGTCTTGATGCCGGTGTTCAATCAGTGTGGGTTTGTCAGGCGGGCGGTTTCAAGCCTGTTTTCACAGACGTACGCGCATTGGGAACTCATCATAATCAACGATGGGAGCACTGATGCGCTTAATGAGTTCATTGCGGATTATCTTACGGATTCCAGGATAAAATATATCGAGAATCCGGAAAACTATGGGTTAGGATATGCTTTGAACCGTGGCCTTGATGCCGCGTCGTATGATTTAATCGCATATCTTCCGGCAGATGACTTTTTTTATGAGAACCATTTGCAGACCCTTGCGGATGCATTGGCCAAGCCCGAAGTGGCGTTGGCATTTACCGGCATACGTTTTGACGACTCAAAAGACTCAGGATTCCTTGATTATAAGACCTGCAAAGGGGCTATTCCTGGCTATTGCACGCAATTGGTGCAGGTGGCGCACCGCAAAACCGCCGACCGATGGACAGAGCGGGAAGAATGCGTGTCGGAAGACCTGTTCTATCTATTTTGGCGGAAACTTACCGGTCGAGGGGCATTTGCGCCTTGTCAGACAGTTACTTGCGAATGGTGTTGCCATCCTAACCAACGCCATAAAATCTGCGGAGAAAGATATGGGGGCGGCCTGAATAAGTATCGTGCATATTATGGTGTGAAACAACCGATACGGTTCCGGTCAGGTAAATACAAGATTTTTGATGAGGTAGGGAATTATGCCCCATACCGGAATCATGTTGTGTCATATTCAGAGGGATTGAAAATCCTGCTGGTAGGTGAGCTGGCCTATAATCCGGAGCGTATATATGCCCTGGAAAGATCGGGTCAACGCCTTTATGGACTGTGGGCTCAGCCGCGTTTCGGCTATTCCACGGTAGGCCATCTGCCATTCGGCAATGTTGAAGACGTTCCGTATGAAAACTGGCGAGAACGTGTAAAAGAAATAAATCCCGATGTGGTTTATGCGCTGTTAAGTACTTCCGCAATCGAAATCGCCCACGAGGTATTGATGGCAGATACCGGGATTCCGTTTGTCTGGCATTTTAAAGAAGGCCCGCAGGAGGCTCAGAAAGCGGGTCTGTGGGATAAACTCATAACGCTTTATGCCCGTGCTGATGGCCGCATATATCTGAATGCCGAGGAAAAACGATGGATAGAACAGTTCATTCCACCTGTGCCGGAGGAATGCTGTCTGCTCTTGGATGGAGACATGCCGCTTGCCGACAGCTTTTCCGACCGGTTTTCTCCGAAATTGTCGGCTTCTGACGGGGAAATACATACAGTTGTGGCCGGGCGTGTGGTGGGACTTTCCCCAAATGATTACGCCGAGTTGGCCCGTAACGGAATTCATCTGCACGTCTACAGCGAGAACCTGACGCCTGACGAAGCGTCGCAGCCATTCCTTGCGGTAGACCGGACACATTTCCACATCCATAACCACTGCCCTCAGCATCGATGGACAGAGGAGTTCTCACAATATGATGCGGGATGGCTGCATTGCGTGGATGGCGGGAATGATGGGAATGTTTTGAAAATGACATGGGCAGACATGAACCTTCCGGCACGGATAAGCACATATCTTGTGGCGGGAATTCCGATGATACAGAAACGCAACGCTTCCCATATATTCGCCCAGCGCAGCTATGTGGGCGGATACGGTATGGATATCTGCTATGACACTATCACCGAGGTGGTTGATGTGTTAAAAGACCAGCGATTGATGGCAGAAAAGGTCGACAATGTTCTTGCCAACCGTCACCGCTTCAGTTTCGATGCCAATGTGGAGACGCTGACAGGTTTCTTCCGTAGAATCATTTCAAACAAAAAGGTATGAACACGCGAGAAAAGATACTACGCATGATAGCCAACACGTCAATCATGTATGTCTATCATATCAAGGAAAACGGGCTGTTGCACGGGAAGACTGGTGTCATGTATTATCTATATCTGTATGCGCAGCATTCCGGTGATGAGATATGTTATGATTTTGCCGGGGAGCTTCTCGATGGTCTGATGAATAGCACGGTTAATGCGCCCTCCTCTTTTGAGGAGGGGATTGCGGGACTGGGTTGGGCTGTCGGGAGACTGTTGAGAAGCGACATTGTTGGAGGAACTCCAAATTCAGTACTTGCCACTGTTGACCGTCGGCTTGTCGAGGCCATGAAACATGGCGCGTGGTCGGATTTATGGAACGAACTGCTTTATTTTGCCGGCAGGATGGGTGATAATCCGGCTGACATCGGGGAAATACTGAAAACGATACTTTCGTATCTTTTGTGGCAGGCAAGGGATAAGAACGCAGAACTGTCGTCGAGCCGCAAACGGGCTGTTCGATTGTATATTTCCAAGATAAAGGACTTTGACATTCCGCATGAAATTATGGGATTGTGCAGACAACTTGAATCGTATGTGATTGGAGAGGGTACTTCAAATGCCCAACAGATGTCCCAGGATGATAATCCTGTAGCCGGGCAGATTCAAAGTGTTATTTCGTCGTCTGTTTGGAACCTTATTCTCAACGAACTCATGCCATCCTTTGGGTTTTCAATGGATGGACTGCTTGAGTATGTTGAGAGTCGTCAAAAATGTTTCACGCCTGACGAACTGAAACTTTCGGGTGGACTTGCTGGTCTTGGAACGCTACTGTTATCACACAATTTATGAACACTCTAATAACAATAGTTCGGTAAAATTTGCATATTCAATTGAATATCAATAAGATGCAGCAACAATTCAATATCAATGCAAACTATTGTGTATCAGTGCGATACAGCTATGCCTGCTCAAAAATTACCGAACTGTTGTAATAAAATAAACTATGAAAAAAGAATTAAAAGAGAACAGTTTTCCAACGCCACGAATAACCGTTGAGCAAGCCATAGAATCAGGCACTGTGATGCAGTATATCTCTGAAACCGGATGGCAAGCTGGAAAATCTACCGATTCCTACACATGGCGGTGGATGCGTAGGTATTGTGTACTTGATGATTGGAACTATTTGACATTTAGGGATTTATCGGAAAGAGCCGTATCGCAGTTTAGACAATATTATAATTCTCATACTATGCCCGGCTCAGCAAGTAATGTAGGAATTCCGGTGGAAGGATACAACATGTTTGCAACATGGGATTTATGGGATGGCGGTTATGTTGCGAATCTTGGATATGTGGGGGCGCCGACTTCATCGCAAGAGTATGGAGCTTCATTATATTTAAGTTCGTGGGCGGCTCAGGGTTATCCGGATACACCTTTGCCAAATGTGAAGTTCTATAAACTTCAGGAGGCAAAAAAATGGCGTGGAGGTTATGTGTCAAATTGGGGATATGTCGAGCAAAACCGTCATGTTCTTGGTGCGACTACTTCCATATGGTTCTATAAAACATATTCTGAGTCAGAACGTCCATTGGCTAATTTGATTAATTTCCACATTCTTTTATATTCAAATGAGGCAAGTATGACAGCTCTAAAAAAACGTTTTGAAGAATATTGGAACAAAACCACCAATTCATATGAGATAGATGACCAGGCATTAAACAGATACCTGCAATCACAATATTACCAGGCGACATACAGAAATATACCTGATGCACTCGCAAAACATTATGGGGTTATCATACGGGTGGTCACGCGTACGGATAGTTCTTACGGGCGAAAGTATGGAAAAGACTATTTGGTGATTGCTTATAACCCGTTTTTGCGCACTTATATGTATTTTGACCCTATCACCGGGAAGTTGGGTTCTCTTGATGCTGCCCCGATTGAAAGCGGGCAGGTTGAAACGGTAAATTTCGTTTATTATAGATGACTGATATATGCCACTTCTATCCATGAATAGGATATTCTGACCTTTAAAATGGATAGAAGTGGTCAAAATTTCACGTATAGCAATGAAAATGTTATCACGAATATTTATAGCTTTGACGACAATGCTGTTGGGTGCGGTGTCTGTTTCGACCTATGCTGCGAGGCTTTGCAAGGATCCGGAAACGCTGCCGGCATTTGTAGGAGGACTGCTTGACGGGATGCCTAAGTACTTGGCGAAGAATTTCAAATATCCCAAAGAGGCATGGAAAAGTGGGAAATGCGGAACTGGGGCAGTTGTAGATGTCATAATTACGAAAAAAGGCACTGTTTCTGAAGTTAGATGCTATGACATAAAACATCCGGCACTTGAAAAGGAGCTTATAAGGGTAATGAAGGAGACCCGGTGGTATCCTGCCACAAAAAGGGGTGAACCGGTTGATGTTCGTATGACGTTGCTTCTGTCGTTAAGGCCGGAGTTCTTTGAAGGGGAGCCGATTCCTTTCGGGTTTGAATATATAGTGAAAGATGCTGACAAAAATATAGGCTTTTTGAAGGAATGTCAGACGCTTCCGGTTGATAATGAGTTAAAGCATGTGGAAACTGCGGTTGCCGAGGCTGCTGATGTTTTTATGGATATTCCACGTTATCCAATAGCTTTTGCAACATTTAAGAGTGCATTGGGAGATGGAGACAAAGCTGTTGAGACGATGGACAGTTGTTGGAGCCGATACCATTGGGTGCCTAATCCTGAGTATGGACGTCTTGGCTTTATGGGAATAAAAGGGTTTGTAAACGGATATAACGGACGCATTGAGATTTGGGTGGCCCTGATGCGGGCGATGCAGCATCAGCGTAACGGTTCGGAAAGAACTGATTCGGCCTACCGGGATGCAATTGATTTGATTGACGAGCGCATAGTAGACACTGATTTACGCGAAATTCCGTCGCCTCAAGAAATTGCATATTCCGAAAGGCGTATGGCGCGGATGCAGCGAGATATGGTCAATGAGTTCGTGCGCGGCAATATGCTTTCACACGGCACTTCGGGCTGGGATAAGATAACCCGTGAATACAGCTTGAGCGAAATTAGCGGTGCGCTTGGGTATTGGTCGCGAAAAGGTTATATCAATAACGCACAAGTCGGGCAGCTTTACCAGCTGATCCAAGATGAGTTCCAGGCAACGAAAGACGGAAAATATGCCAAAAAGGGGGTGCATATGAAGCTGTTCGGGGCAAAGGCATTCGCCATATGGATGCATGAGGGCAACGAGGGACTGAGCCGGTTCCTAGCTCAGATACGGGAAGGCGGAGCTACAAAAAAGCTGCTGAGGCATATGGCAAAGCTCGAAAAGAACCTGGCCGGGAATGCCGCCCTGTTGTCCGACCGCCGCGCCGTGTTGGAGTGTCTCACAACGATTGCTCCCGTCCATGGCACACCTGAGGCCGAAGTCAAAGCGTTTTATGACCGGCGCAAGGCGGTGGCGAAGGTGTTCCCGCTGAAGTGGCTGATGAAGGAGTAGGTTGGTCTCTTTTTTGCATGGAAGAGTACCTTTGGTAGAAATATATAAGAAGAGGGTGTGTCATAATGGCTCATCTGGGTCGTCGCCCGAGGGCTTCGGGTTCGGTCATTGACCTTAGTCAACTCCCTTCACCCTCACCCTCAGGCTCCTACCATCTGAACCATTCTGACAGCACCCTCTCCATCCGGATGCCAAAAAGGCGTTGGTCGAATTTCGACACAACGCCTTGTATTTAATGTAGTGGGATATCAGGCAAGGGGTGCTTCGGGAGCGGGAACCGAAGCAGGCATACCGGGTGTCGGAGCCATGAATTTGGCTTCCCAGCCGAGGGCGCTGGCGCCGAGCACTGCGGCATCGGCCTCTTTCAGTTCGGATATGAGCACTTTGACCTTCCCCTTCCAGATGGGCATGAGGTTTTTCTCAAGCGAGTTGCGCAGTGGGCGCATGAGCAGGTCGCCGCTTTTGGCGAGACCGCCGAAGAGGATGAATGCCTGGGGGGCGGAGAAGGCAACGAAATCGGCCAGGGCCGCACCTAGAATGTCGCCTGTGAACTCGAAGATATCCTGTGCGATTTTATCACCTGCAACGGCAGCGTCGTAGACATCTTTCGATGTGATTTCATCTGTGGGGATGTTGCGCAGCAGTGATTCTTCGTTGGGGCGTGCTTCGAGGAATTCGCGGGCAGAGCGGGCAACACCTGTGGCTGAACAGTAGGTTTCGAGGCAGCCGCAACGTCCGCAACCGCATAGGCGGCCGTTTGTGCGCTTGACGATTACATGGCCGAGTTCGCCGGCGAAACCGTCGTGGCCGTAGACCATCTGTCCGTTGATTACGATTCCGGAACCTACACCGGTGCCGAGGGTAATCATTATGAAGTCTTTGATGCCGCGGGCTGCACCGTATGTCATCTCTCCTATCGCGGCTGCATTGGCGTCGTTGGTGATTGCCACGGGTATTCCGAATTTTTCACTTACAAGTCGAGCCAAAGGTATGGGGGTTGGCCATGGCAGGTTGACTCCCTGCTCGATGGTGCCTGTATAGTAGTTGGCGTTTGGTGCGCCTATGCCTATGCCGTGTACTTTGCCAATGGCGTCGTTGACTTCGAGAAGTTTTGTCAGCTCTGTGTGGAGCTCGTCGATATAAGCTTCGACAGTGGCGTGTTTGCGTGTTTTGATTGCTGAACTTGCCAGCACGACTCCACGGGCATCTACGATGCCGAAGACAGTGTTTGTGCCGCCTATGTCGATACCGACAACATATGGTTTGCTCATTTTTTAGGATTATAAGGTAAGTAAATTAAATCAGTCAGAGTTGCAGAGGTAAGCCGTCAAAATTATTTTAGATTAATATTAGAGATTGTCTAAAATGATTTTGCCGACTTACTCCTCTACAAAGGTAATGAATTCTGACAAATTTAACATGAGTGGCGTTATAATTTTTGTGAAACCAAATGTCAGATTACCCGGGTCAGCCCCATTAGAATACGATGGAGCAGATTTGTGCGGGCTGAGAGTATGGAGCGCAAGCGATCGGCGGCCTGTGGGGCTACTAAGCGTATGTCGGCATAGCGGTCTTCCCCGTCGAGGAAATCGAACAGACGTTCTGGAGGGAACAGTGAAACAGAATCGTCGGTAACGGTCTCTGTCTCAGGCTTGGCCGCAATGTCAGGTGAGCCGGGATAATCGACTGTGAGAGGGGTCGCTTCAGTGTTGACTTTTATCCAAGGGCCTTCACCTGCGGATTTGTAGTCGGCATTTTCGGCCGGGGTTGGAGAGCCTGTGGCCGGAAGTCCGTCGACGGGTCGGGCGTTTTCTGCGGCAACGCTGTCGGCGATATAAGGGGAGAGGTGCCGGGCTGCCAACAGTGGGTTGTAGCGGTAAATCGGCCAATATCCGGCTTCTACGGCTTTGCGTTCCTCCACGATGGAATCGCCCATTCCGGCCCGGATGCCATGGTTGATGCAGGGGCAGTAGGCTATGACTATCGAGGGGCCAGGATAGGCTTCGGCTTCGCGCAGGGCGTCGATTGTCTGCTGGTAGTTCGCGCCGAGGGCTACAGACGCCACATAAACAGTGCCGTAGGTCATCATCATGCGGCCGAGGTCTTTTTTGAAGGTGCGTTTGCCGTCGGGAGAGTATTTTGTTACAGCGCCGAGCGGGGTGGCCTTTGAGGTCTGTCCGCCGGTGTTGGAATAGCATTCGGTGTCGAGCACCAGCAGGTTTATGTCTTCGCCCGATGCGAGCACGTGGTCGAGACCGGCAAACCCGATATCGTATGCCCAGCCGTCGCCGCCGATAGCCCATATCGATTTTTTGCCAAGCATGTCGGCATTGTGGAGTATGGCGGTCATCTCAGCTGTGTGCAGGGACAGGGGAACCTCATTTATGAGTTCAATTATTTTTTGCCCGGCGACTTCAGACGCTTCCGGAATTTCACAGGCTGACAGCCATAGTTCCATGGCTTCTTGTAGATTCTGTGAGACTGAGCCTGAACTGATTGCGGTGTGCATGGCCTGTGCGAGCTCGTCGCGCCGTTGGCGGCAGCTGACGGCCATTCCGTAGCCGTATTCGGCATTATCCTCAAACAGCGAATTGCCCCATGCCGGCCCCCTGCCGTCGCTGTTCCGTGTGCAATAGGCATTGCTCGGATAGTTCGCACCCCACACCGATGAGCAACCGGTGGCGTTGGCCACAATCATGCGCTCACCGAAGAGCTGGGTGAGGAGTTTCACATATGGAGTCTCACCGCATCCGGCACATGCGCCGGAGAACTGCAGCAAAGGCTGGTTGAGCTGCGAACCGTTGACAGTGAAACGGGGTATGAGGTCGTTTTTGATTGAAACGTTCCTTTCAACGAAATCGAGAAGTGGCACTTGGTAGGGCAGTTCACCTTCGATAGGCATCATTGTCAGGGCATGGCCGGGGCATATGGTCGCGCAGGAGCTGCATCCTGTGCAGTCTTCGGGATAGACCTGGATGCGGTAGCGCATTGTTTTGAGCGGTTCCGCGCCTTCGCCCTGTCTGGTCAGCAGTCCTGCCGGGGCTTTGGCCATCTCGTCGCTGTTGAGCAGATACGGCCTTATGGCCGCATGGGCGCACACCAGTGAGCATTCGGTGCACTCCACACATTTGTCGGGATTCCACCGGGGCACATTGATTGCTATTCGGCGTTTCTCAAACGCGGTTGTGCCCATGGGCATCCGCCCGTCGGGGGTAAAGGCCGACACCGGTAGAGAATCTCCTTCCAGGCGCAGGCATGGGCGTGAGATGTAGTTGAAGAAATCGGTTGTGGACGGGAGGTCTCGCTGCCCGTTGACGGCATTGACCGTTTTCTCCTCTTTCTCTTCTGCGGCCGTTGACCACTGCGGCGGGATTCCGACCATATGGATGGCTGCTACGGCCATATCCACTGCCCGGAGGTTTTGGTTGACCACTTCGGCACCCTCATGCATGTAGGCTGCGGTTATTTCTTCTTTGAGCTTCTGAATGGCGGTGTCGAAAGGGATTACACCCGACAGATGGAAAAACACCGTTTCCATAATCATGTTTACCCGCACGCCGAGACCGACGCTTTCGGCTATCGCCTGGGCATCGATTGTGTAGAACCTGGCTTTTTTGTCGGCAATTTCCCGGCGCAGAGCGGCGGGTAGGCGTGTAGCCAGTTCTGCATCAGTCCATGGGCAGTTGAGAACGAACATACCTCCGGTTTTCAGGCTCTTCAGCAATCTGAACCGGTCGACATAGGAGGCTTTGTTGCATCCCACATAGTCGGCATCCTCAATATCGTAGTCGGCTTTTATCGGTTTTGATGAGAAACGGAGTTCGCTGACGGTGTAGCCTCCCGACTTCTTGGCAGAGTAGCGGAAATAGGCTTGTGCATAGAGGTTTTCAGAGTTTCCGATGATACGGGCGGACTGTTTGGTGGCTCCTACAGTGCCGTCAGACCCCATGCCGTAGAAAATAGCTTGCGTGAATCCGTCGGATGGCAGGTGGAATCGGTTATCCACCGGCAGCGAAAGATTGGTCACATCGTCGGTGATTCCTACGGTGAAGAAGCGTCGACGGGACGGACGGAGAGCCTCGTCATAGATAGCTTTTACCATTGCGGGGCTGAATTCTTTGCTCGACAGCCCGTAGCGGCCACCCATCATGATGAATTTGCGGCCACCTGTCATAGCGGCAGTGGCTACATCTTTAAACAGCGGCTCACCTTCAGCCCCTGCCTCTTTGGTGCGGTCGAGGGTTACGACCACTTCCGCAGATGAAGGTATTGCCTTGAGCAGGTCTGCGCCCGACCAAGGGCGGTAGAGACGAACTTTCACCAGTCCGGCTTTATATCCATTGGCGTTAAGTTCGTTAATTGTGGTTTCAACTACCTCGCAGCTTGAACCCATCGATACGATTACCGTGTGGGGATCGGGCACTCCGAAATAATCGAACAGATGGTATCTACGTCCGGTTGCCACAGCAACTTTATCCATCATCTTCTGCACTATGGCGGGGAATGCCGCATAGCGGCTGTTGACAGCTTCGGCATTTTGGAAATAGACGTCGGGATTCTGTGCCGAACCGCGCAGGGTGGGGTGTTCGGGATTGAGGGCTTTTGCGCGGAATTCGTGGATTTTCTGCCAGTTGATTAGTTTGAAGATGGTTTCATAATCGATGAAATCGATGGTGTCCATTTGGTTGGATGTTCGCCATCCGTCGAAGAAATGGCAAACCGGTAGACCGCCTTCAATAGCCGCGAGGTGTGCCACCAGGGCCAGATCCATAGTTTCTTGCACTGAAGCCGATGATAGATATGCGAAACCCGATGCGCGTGTGGCCATCACGTCGCTGTGGTCGCCAAAGATGCTCAAAGCGTGGGTTGCCAGTGAACGAGCGCCGACATGGAAAACGGCCGGCACGAGGTTTCCGGCCATTTTATACATGTTTGAAATCATAAGCATAAGCCCTTGGGAGTTGGTGAAAGTTGTGGCAAGCGACCCAGTCGCCAATGCGCCATGGGTGGCTCCGGCGGCTCCGAGTTCACTTTCCATCTCGGCCACCCGCATAGGCACCCCCATGTAGTTTTTCCGTCCCTGCATACCCCATTTCTGTGCTGTCTCACCCATTGAGGCGATAGGTGTTATGGGATAGATTGTGGCAACATCGCTCAGTGCGTAGGCTATATGTGTGGCTGCCGTGCAGCCGTCGGTTATCTGTTTTGTCATTGTAGGTTAATTATTATGATGCCGTTTTAGGTGATCTTGTTGACACGCTGAAAGAAGAAGCGGAGCAGAGCCGGTAGTGTGCCGTCTTTGCTCCGCCTGATATGTGTTAAGAAGAGATGGGATTTATGCGAACATCCTCAATGCAATGTCGGTAATCCATATCCATAGTGGGCAGAACCCGATAAAAAGGATGACATTCAGGGCCAGTGACGATGTGCTGGTGGCAACATAAGTGTCGTATTCGCTGGCGATGATGATGCCGGAGAAGGCTGGAGGAAGGGCACAGGCCACAACGAGCATCTTGAGGTTCATGGGATCCATCTTGAAGATGAGGCCGAGCACGAGCACCAACAGCGGCATCATGACCAGTTTGAGGATACATCCGAGCACTGCCTGCCAGTTGATGTTGACTTTCACAGCCGACAGGGTGACACCGGCGGCGAATACAGCCATAGAGGCATTCGCACCCTTGATAAGGTCGAAAGAAGGGCTTGCCCAATCGGGCCAGGGTATTCCGGCGATAACCCAGACTACGGCAAGTATAGGCGCCCATGCAACAGGCTGTTCCAAAGCGTGGATCACAGGTTTCCAGGCGCTCGGTTTCTTCTGTCCTGCGGGGAGCGGTTTGAGCTTTTCGTTGGCTGAATTCAGCAGCGACAGACCCACAGGAATGCCTATGGCGTTTACGACGATGCCTACGATTGCAACCACAAGGGCTACCGATGGGGTTGTGCCGAATATAGGTTCGAGCACTGCAAAACCCAGGAAGCCGATTGTCGGTGAGCCGCAGACGAGAGCCATTATGGCGCCGTCGGCCTTGGTGTTTTTCTTGAAGCAATAGGCATAGATGTAGTAGACAATCATGAAGCACACCATGATTCCCACGGTGGATATGATTGTGAGCTTGATGTCGCGCACGAGCATCTCACGGCTGGCATCGACGATTGATACGAACAGGGCTGCCGGCAATGCATAGTCGAGCACGACCTTGTTGAACGCTTTGGCGTTGTCCCCGTTAAAGATACCTTTCTTTCCGGAGATGTAGCCCGCGAGCATAACTACGATGATCGGGACTATCGCATAAAGTAGAATGTGTTCCATAAAAATGTTGAATGTTTTAGTAATATTACAATCCCTCGGGCTATAGTATGCGTCCGGTGCGGACTCATACGTTCCGGAAAGGTTTCTTCAGGACCCGGGATCATGCGGGCGAGTTCATTCCTGCAGCGGAGCACAGGTCCTGAAGAGGTCACAAAACGGTCATACGGTTATGTCAATAAGTGGAGCCGGGTTCAGATAGCCGATGTGTCCGCTTTCCTTGCCTGCGTCGGCGGCGAGCTGCACATCAATCAGGCATGGCTTCTTAGATGCGATGGCTTCTGTGAGAGCCTTTTCATACTCGTCGGGTGTAGTGACATAGTAGGTCTGTGCTCCGAAGGCTTCGCCGAGTTTGTCGTAGCGGGCATGTATGTCGAGTGTCGTGGGCGCGGGGTCGTCGGTTTTGTCGAGAGGTACGCCTATGCCGTTGTAGATGCCGCCATTGTTGAAGATGCACACGGTCACCGGCAGGTTAAAACGGCAGATTGTGGAGAAATCCATTCCTGAGAACCCGAATGCGCTGTCGCCTTCGATGGCCACTACGCTCTTGCCTGTTGCAACGGCCGCCCCTATGGCAGAACCCATGCCCATGCCCATGATTGCCCAGGTGGCGCAATCGATGCGGTGGCGGGGGAGGAACATGTCGATGGAGTCGCGGGTGTCGTCGAGTGTGTTCGCACCTTCGTTGACGAGGATTACATCCGGATTTGCCTCAAGCACTTTCTTTGCTGCGCCCAGGGCGCTCCAGTGTGTCATCGGTACGGTGGGAACGGAGAGCCGTTCAAGGAATTTGGCATTCTTGATTTTCGACTCTGACTGGATTCCCGTTACCCATGCCGGATCCATAGCCATTTTGTAGTTGCCGAGTTTGGCGAGCATGGCTTCGAGCGAACTCTTCATGTCGCCGACCACAGGTGCGTCGATATGCCGGTTGGAATCGATTTCCTCCGGATTGATTTCGAGCTGGATGAATTTACCGGCTTTGTTCCATTTGCCATGTCCGCGGCTGAGAAGCCAGTTGAGGCGTGCGCCGACCAGCATAACCACGTCGGCTTCCTCCATGATGGTGCTTCGGGCTGAGATGGCGCTCAGGGGATGGTTGTCGGGCAGAACGCCTTTGGCCATCGACATGGGGTAGAACGGTATGCCGGTTTTCTCTACGAGTTCTTTCAATAAATCTTCCACACGTGCCTGGGCTGCTCCTTTACCGATTACTATCGCCGGTTTCTTGGCTGAAGCCAGCAGTTGCAATGCCCTGTCGACCGATTCTGCCGAAGGAATCATTGCTGGTTGCAGGTCAACAGGCTGGGAAAAGAGGGCGTCGGCCACGTCGTGGTCGAGAATCTGGCCGAGAGCCGGGGTGGTGATGTCGAGATAAACTCCGCCCGGCCGCCCTGAAATGGCGGCACGGTAGGCGCGTGTGACTGCTGTTGGAATATCTTCCGCGCGGTTTACGCGATAGGCGGCTTTTACAACCGGTTTTGCTACGTTGAGCTGGTCAAGGCCTTCATATGTTCCCTGTTCGAGGTCGATTGGTTCGCGCACCGATGATCCTGAAATCTGGATTACCGGATAGCAGTTTACAGTGGCGTTGGCCGTGGCTGTCAGTCCGTTCATGAACCCGAGAGAGGATACGGTCATGAAAACTCCAGGCTTTCCTGTGAGGTAGCCGTGGGTGGCGGCTGCCATTCCGGCCTGTTGCTCATGGCGGAAGCTGATGAAACGCATCCCCTGTCCCTGGGCTATGTAGGCAGCTTCGGTGATAGGGATTCCGACAAGGCCGTAGATAGTGTCGATGCCGATGTTTTTCAGCGCCTTAGCAAGGATATACATGCCGGTAACCTGCTCCGGGAAATGGGGCTGCGCTTTTTGCGGGGTTGCCGCCGTTGTATTGATGTTTTTAGTGTTGTCTTGCATAAAAAAATAGCGGAAAACAGGATTGTATATATGTTTGGTGTGATTATTCATTAGTTTTTAGTTGTCAGGCCGAGGTTCTCCGGACGCGGGGAACCCCGGCCGACAACCAAAAACTAACAACTAAAAACTATATTTGAGATTTAGAGATTGCCTGAGATGCTCAGACTCACTCTTGGAATCCTCCCGTTGCCATCCCGCAGGGTGGCGCGGTCATCGCGGATTCACAGGCACTTTCATAAGAAAAAGAGTTGGAAGCCACGAGGGCTTTATCATTACATCTTGCCGTTTGGCATAGGAGCCGTGGTGCCGTTTTTGGCAAACGACTCAATTTGGTCGGCAGTGTATCCAAGGTCTTTAAGCACTTCGTCGGTATTGCCGCCGAGTGTCGGGCACGGGCCATAGTTAGGCTGGTAGTTCGATATGGTGAACGGGCATCCGACGGTTACGAATTCCCCGACTTTTCCACCCTGGTTGATTTTCACGAGGGTGTTTCCATCATAGAGACTTTCGTCGTCCATAATCTCCTTTGTGTTGAGCACAGGAGCACAAGGAACCCCGTAAGGTGCCAAGGCTTTCACCACGTCGAATTTGGTGCGCGTCATGCTCCACGCCTCGATGCGTTTGATGATTTCGTCTTTGTGGCGGTCGCGGGCATCGGCGGTGTTGAAGTCGGGGTTGGTGAGCCAATCCTCGAAGCCGAAAGCCTGACACGCTTTTTCAAAATCTTTCGCGCCACGCTGCAGGATGATGTAGGCATAGGCGTTGGGGTCGGTTTCCCATCCGAGACATTTGTAAGTCCATCCCAATACACCCGAACCTTCGGTGTTGCCTGAACGGGGCACGTAGTCGGGGAATTTCTCATTAGGATATTGCATGAACTGGGTGAGATATCCGATTTTGTCGAGTGTCAGCTGGTCGCGGGTCTTGATGCGGCACAGGTTCAGACATGCGTTGTGCATCGACTGGTAGACATACGATCCCACTCCGGTTCTTTCCCTCTGCATCAAGGCTGCGAGCAGACCTATGAGCAGGTGCATACCGGTGTTGGAGTCGCCGAGTGCGGCGCCGCTTTGGGTAGGCACGTTGTATTCGCCTGAATACCATCCGGTTGTTGAAGCAGCAGCCGCAGTTACCTGGGCTATAGGCTCATAGGCTTTCAGGTCTTTGTATTTCGATGTGGGAGGGAATCCTTTGATAGTGCCGTAGATGCATCGTGGATTGAGTTTGTGGACATCATCCCAGCTGAAGCCTAGTTTATCCATAGCTCCGGGGTGTAGGTTCTCAACGAAAATGTCGGCCTGTTCGATCAGCTTGGTCAGAATGGCCTTGCCGTCGGGGGTAGCTGCATCAAGAGTGAGAGATTTCTTATCGCTGTTGAGCTGCAGGAAATAGTAGCTCGGGCAATCGGGGTCGAATTGGAGTTCGTTACGTGTGGCGTCGCCGGAACCGGGACGCTCGATTTTTATGACTTCGGCGCCTAACCATGCAAGCATCTGGGTGCATGACGGGCCGGACTGTACGTTTGTGAAATCGACAACCTTAATTCCTTGTAACGGTGCGGTGTTCATAATTTTAAAAAGTTTTTAATTGTTATGTTGCTTATTTACTTGTTCTCGTTATTTCTCCAAAGTTCATATAATAAACAACCGCAGGCCCAAATAAGTTAACTTCATATGAAAATAAATCAGCCGTCTTATTTCAGACGGCTGATTTATCATTGTATCCCCGTGGGGAGTCGAACCCCAATCGTTGGAACCGGAATCCAATATTCTATCCATTGAACTACGGAGACGTTATGTTTGGCGCTATGCCCGCTGGCTTGAAGCGCTTTTGTTATGCAAAGTTAGGAAATAATTTGGAATGTGGAATGGCTTGGGGTGGATTATTTTTTTGTGGAAAATGTTTTTTTGCGGTAGTTGGCGGCGTTGCGAAGATGGGTGGAGTAGTCGGCGGTGAAGTCGTGGCGTCCGGAACCGTCGGGGCGCGCGCACATGTAGATGTAGTTATGGGGGGGGGCGTTTAGCACTGCGTCGATTGTCGATGCTTCGGGCAGACGGATTACCCCGGGTGGGAGACCGGCGGTTTTATAGGTGTTGTAGGGTGATTCGATTTTTAGCATATCCCCGGTGATTCGTCTGACGGTGGGGTCGCCCCATGCGAATTTTACGGTGGGGTCGGCTTGTAGGGGCATCCCTTTGTGGAGGCGGTTGAGATACAGGCGCGCTATGGCCGGGCGCTCGTCGCGTCGGTTTGTCTCTTCTTCTACGATTGATGCGAGTATGCTGGCTTGCATTGGGGTGAGACCGATGGATGCTGCTTTGTCTTTGCGCTCCGGTGTCCAGAAACGGGCGTAGTTGCTTCGTATCTTTGCTATCAGTTCATCGGTGGTGGCTGACCAGTATGCTTCGTAGGTGTCGGGAAGGAATTGCACTGTCATCTGCTCGGCGGTGAGGGTGTCGGCAGCGGCTATGCGGGCTGCATCGGTTAGGAAATCTTCTTTTGAGAAATCCATTTTTGAGGAGAGCAGTTCTGCGAGCCGGTCGAAGGTGCGGACGTTGTTGAATGTGACTTTCACGGGGGTCTGTCGCCCCTGCCCGATGTTTTTGGCTACGCGCCATGCTTTTTCACGTGGCTGGATGAGGTATGCCCCGTGGCTTGAGGCGATGTTGCCGTTCCACAGCCGGGCGACTTTGCTGCCGAAATCTTCTCCCAGTGATGAGATTATGGAGTCTTTGGCTTGTTCTACGGTTGCATTGGCGGGGATGCGTACCCATGCCGCTTTTTCGCTGCGGAAACCTGCGTTCATGGCTGCGTATTGCCATGCACCGAATGCCACTACCACCATCATGGTGACCATTAAAACCTGTTTCTTGGTCACTTTCCTGCCGTTGCCATCGGTTTTGTCGCTTTTATCAGTCATATTTGTAGTATTGCTTTAATGGCTATGTCGAGGCAAATTTACAAAAAAACGCCGTGCCCCGCAAAATGGGGCATGGCGTTTATATTCCTATGGTTGGGAGGGTTTATTTGGCGGGATCTTCCTCGGCTTCGAGATAGATTACGCGGTAGTTGCCCTGTTTGTTGAGTTCTTTCATGAAGTTCTGGATGTCGGCGGGTTTCATTGCACGATACATCTCTTCTGCTCCGTGGAAGGTGTCGACTCCGTTGAGGGCTTCACCTGCCATGGCGTTGATCCATGCATCGTTCTGCTCCCGGGCTTCCTGAACGTTCTTGATTGAGAATTCAACAATTTTTGCAAGTTCCTCCTCGGTCACGTTGCTCTCCATGTTCTTGAATTCTTTGGCGATGAAGTCGAGAACCTCTTTCTTCATCTCAGGTTTCATCGGGAACATGCTTTGCATGATGGTGTTGGATTTGTCGGCCACGCGTTGCATGTTGCCGTTGGCCCAGATTGAGTAGACTGCGCCCATGTCTTCACGGACGGTGTTGAGCAGGCGGTTGGTAAGGATCTGCCCGGCCACATTGGCTGCCGCACGGTTTTCGGGGGTGTAGTTGAGTTTGCCGTAGTCGAGGATTGCCACGAAAGTCTGCGGGGTCTGCATCGGTGTCTTGAAGCCGATTTCCTTATCGCCGGGCTTGATGTTGAGGCTTTCAAGGAATACGGGAGCCTTAACGGCGGTTGCTTTATCGGCCGGAAGGGTTGCGATGTATTGTTCCACAAGTGGTTTGAAAGTGGCCATGTCGATGTTGCCGACGAAGAAGAATGTGTAGTCGGCTGCGTTGGCAGTCATTTTGCGTGCGATGTCGATGGTCTGGTCGAGTTGTGCGCCGTTAACAGCTTCTACGCTCATTGCCTGGCGGCGGGGGTTTGCGTAGAGGGCTTTGGCGATGTCGCGGCTGAACACATACTGCGGGTTTGTTTCCTGGTTTTTCAGGATGCCTTCATATTGCTTCTGGGCGGCGAGGAATTCCTCGGGTGTATAGCTGAAGTTTGTGAAGGTCATGTAGAGCAGCTCCATCATTGTGGGGAGGTCTTTGGGGGTGGTCGAACCGGTGATGTCGCGTGTGTAGCTGTCAAGCCCCATGCCGACGCTCACCTGTTTGCCCTGGAGGTATTTCTGGAGGTCTTTGTAGGTGTAGTCGCCAAGGCCGTTCATCTGAGCTGCAACGGGGAAGAATATCAGAGAGTTGGCATAGCTGTCGGGGAGCACGGATGTGCCGCCGAGAGCCTGAGCGTCGAAGAGGATTTCGTCGGCTTTGAAGTCGGTGTGTTTCACGATTACAACCGCGCCATTTGAGAGAGTTAGTTTTGTGGCTCCCCATTTTTCAACAGGCTCTTCGCTTACGATTTTGCCCGGCTTTGGGAGGTTGGGAATCAGGGGTTCGGCTTTAACTTCGTCAACAAAGGCCGGAATCTCTTCAGCATCAACTTCCTGCATGGCTTGTGCGAGCTGTGCCTCTGTTGGGATTATGATGTCTTCTTTCTGAGGGAGCATGGCCAATACGATGCGGTTGTCGTTTGTGACCATCTGCTGGAGGGTCTGGTTGATAGCTTCAACCGGCAGCTGGTTGGCGAGCATGTTCATGGTGTTGTATTCAAACTCGATGCCGGTCATGGGTGTGCCGTCGATGAAATGGCGAGAGATTTCACGCGAATATTTCTCGTTTTCAACTTTGTCGCGGTTGTTGTAGGCTTTTTCGAGGCGCGAGAGGTATTCGCTGCGTGCGCGGTCATATTCCGATGCGGTGAATCCGCCACGCACTGCGCGGAGGAGTTCGCGGTAAACGCTTTTGAACGAAGGTATCATGTCGTTGCCTTTGGCCACACCGCCGACCGAGAGGGCGTCTTCGGTTGATGCCACGAGGTAGTTGTCGTAGCTGGCGAATGCTGTGGCAAAGGGGGTGTCGGGATTGCTTCCCATCTCTTCATAGCGGCTGGCGAGCATGTTGCCGATCATGCCGGTTATGTAGTCGGTCACGAGATACACCATGGTGTTGCGCATTTCCTTGGGCACGACTTCGTTTTTGAAATAGATGTTGAAGATAGAATACTGCTGTTCGGGGTCTGAACCGATGGCGTAGATTGTGCCCTTTGTGTCGGGAACAGGTTCATATTCGCGCGTTTTAACGTTTTCAGGCATCTTTATCGGAGAGAAAATCTCTTTGATTTTGGCCTCGATACGGTCGGGGTCGATGTCGCCGACAACGATTATGCCCTGCTGGTCGGGGCGGTACCATGTTTCATAGTAGTCGCGGAGCGCCTGGGGGGGGAAGTTGTCGACAACTTCCATTGTGCCGATAGGCAAGCGGTAGCCGTATTTTGATTCGGGATACATGGTGGGGAGGAGCTGCTCCATTATGCGCTGCTGGCCTACGTTGCGCGAGCGCCATTCCTCATGGATTACACCACGCTCTTTATCGATTTCCTTGGGGTCGAGCAGCAGTCCGTCGGCCCAGTCGTGGAGAATGAGAAGGCATGAATCCTGCACGCTTTCGCGGGCTGTGGGCACGTTTGAGATGTTGTAGACGGTTTCGTCGATTGATGTGTAGGCATTGAGGTTCTGGCCGAATTTCACTCCGACGGTTTCAAGCCACTGGATCACACCGTTGCCGGGGAAGTTCTGTGTGCCGTTGAAGCACATATGCTCCAGGAAATGGGCGAGTCCGCGCTGATGGTCGTCTTCGAGAATTGAGCCTACTTTCTGTGCGATGTAGAAATCAGCCTGTCCCTTGGGAAGGTCGTTGTGGCGGATGTAGTAGGTCAGGCCATTCGGCAGAGTGCCTTGGCGCACTTGTTTGTCAACCGGCAATTGCTCGGCCATCGGATTGGTCTGTGCGACGGCGCCTAATGATACTACGGAAAGCATCAGGGCCATCACTTTTTTTAACGACTTTTTCATCGATTGAAAATTTAGTACAAGAAAATATGATTTGTTTAATTATTTCGATATGTATGGTGATTCTTTCATTTCTGTGATGAAGACCATGACAATGGTTTGACGCCGCTGCCACTGAAAAGTTACACATAGGGTGGCGATTTATCCGGTTTTCAGCCGAAAAGCCGTCGGAAGGCTTCTTCAACTTTGGCAACTTCAACAATTTCGATGGAGAGTTTCGATGTGTCTACCCCCTTTAAAGAGCCTTTGGGTATGATTATTGTCTCCATGCCAAGTTTCTCGGCTTCGCGCACGCGCTGTTCCATGCGGGTCACCGGGCGGATTTCACCGCTGAGGCCAACTTCACCGCTGAGGCATATGCCGTGTGGCACGGCCATGTCGACGTTGGAAGAGAGGATTGCGGCAATCACGGCGAGGTCGAGTGCCGGGTCGGCCACTTTCAGGCCTCCGGCGATGTTGAGGAACACGTCTTTTTGAGCCAGTTTGAATCCGACCCGTTTTTCAAGCACCGCCAGGAGCATGTTCATGCGTTTGGAGTCGAATCCGGTGACGGAACGTTGCGGAGTGCCGTAGGCTGCGGTGCTTACGAGTGCCTGTGCCTCTATCAGAAAAGGCCGTATTCCTTCTAAAGTCACTCCGATGGCGCATCCGGAGAGCGATTCTTCATCTTGCCGCGACAGGAGCATTTCAGACGGGTTTGTGACTTCGCGCAGCCCGCGCTGGCACATTTCGTAGATGCCCAGCTCCGATGTGTTGCCGAAGCGGTTTTTGGTGGCCCGGAGAATGCGGTACATATACTGGCGGTCTCCCTCGAACTGTAACACAGCGTCAACGATATGTTCGAGCACTTTCGGGCCGGCCAGCGATCCTTCTTTGTTTATGTGGCCGATGAGCATCACCGGCACGTTGGCTTCTTTGGCGAAACGCAGAAGCCGGGCGGCGCATTCGCGCACCTGGCTGACGCTTCCGGCCGATGATTCGATATCGTCTGAAGCGATGGTTTGTATGGAATCGACTATCAGCAGCTGCGGCTCTATCTGCTCGATGTGGCGGAATATGTTTTCGAGAGATGTTTCGGTGACGATGTAGCAGTTGTCGCTCATGCGGCCTATGCGGTCGGCGCGGAGTTTGATCTGCATTGCGCTTTCTTCGCCGGAAACGTAGAGTATGCGACGCGATTTTATGGAGAGGATATTCTGAAGCACAAGCGTTGATTTGCCGATTCCCGGCTCACCGCCGATCAGCACCATAGACCCGCTGACAAGGCCGCCACCCAGCACACGGTTGAGTTCTTCGGAGGGCATATGGATACGGGCTTCGTCGATGGCTCTGATTTCCGACACTCTTTGCGGCACACTCATCGTCATGCGCGATGTGCGGCTCTGTCCGGAATCTTTTTTACGGGTTGTTATGCGCTCTTCCACCATGGTGTTCCAAGCTCCACAAGCGGGGCACCGGCCTTCCCATTTCGGGGAATCGGCACCGCATTCGGAGCAGAACCACATTGTTTTTTCCTTAGTTTTTGCCATGTTTACGTGTCTGTCAGGAATTTGCCCTACGCCGGAATTCGGCGAGAGTGATGGCGGTTGCCATCGAAACATTCAGCGATTCGACGGTAGGACGCCCTTCGGGATAGGACGGTATGCGGATGCGCCGGGTCACTTCTTCGGCTGTTTCCGGAGATATGCCGTTGCCTTCGTTGCCCATTACGATGATTCCACCAGTGGTGAGAGGGGTGTGGTAGATGTTGTCGCCGTCGAGGAATGTGCCGTAGACTTCGGCGGAACGGCTCAGGCGGCGAAGTGTGGCGGGTAGGTCGGTGTAGATTATGCTGACCCTTGCTATTGCGCCCATCGAGGCCTGGATGGCTTTAGGGTTATACAGGTCGACGGTATCGGTTGATGCGAGTATGCGTGTTATGCCCATCCAGTCGGCTATGCGCATTATGGTTCCGAGGTTGCCCGGATCCTGCACTTTGTCGAGGGCGAGCAACAGTTCGTCTTTGCCGATTTCCGTTGGCTCGTCGGGTTGCTGCGGCATACGGCACACGGCCATTACACCCTGCGGGGTGGTTAGCGACGACATGCGTGCAATCTCGTCGTTTTTGGCGACAATGGGCGCCGGTAGCCCGGGGGTAAGCATATGGCGATGCTCATCAAGCCATGCATGTGTGGCCACCAGATGTTCCACATCGAACCATGCGGCAGTGTCAAGAACCGCACGGGTACCTTCAATTACAAACAGCCCGGCCTGGCGGCGCTGGCGGCTGTTGCGCAACGATGCTATGCTTTTACGTAGGGACGTTGTGAGGGTTTGTGGTTGCGTCATAAAACGGGTAATCAATCTGTCAAAGTTAACAAAAATTCTCCGGTTTATGGTGAGGTTTTGTGGAAATGCCGCGAAATTTTGTAATTTTGCATAAACAATAATGCAGCCGGGCGGTCCGTCGCGGGCCGAGGGGCGACACTTCGCCCCGGCGTGAGGAAAGTCCGGGCAACACAGAGCGCCATACTTCCTAACGGGAAGCTGCGGGTGACTGCAGAGAGAACGTGACAGAGAATAACCGCCCACATAAAAGGCGGGGGAGTCTGCCCTTGGCGGCAGACGCAACCACCCCCCTGGGCAAGGGTGAAAAGGCGGGGTAAGAGCCCACCGGATGCCATTGTGAGATGGTGTGCCGCACGTCTTATGGGTTGCAAGGTCAAGTATACCGGCATATTAAGGATTGCTCGTCCGATGGCCGGGGGGTAGACTGCTTTAGCCGTGGTGGCAACACACGGCATAGATAAATGACGGACCGGTGCGACGCAGGTCTCCTCAGTGGAGAAACCTCCGGACCGACAAAACCCGGCTTATAGCCCGGCTGCATATTTTTTTTTAATCTCCGGTTTTTCTAAGATGTAGCTATAGTTCAGCCCATTGCGCCGGACGCAACCTTTTATGTGCTGTTTTTATTACCATGATGTTGTAACTTTTTGCATTAGGTGTGCGTCTATTATATAACTTCGTAAGTTTGCCGCCGAGAAGTATTGACGGCTATAACCCAAAAACCATATTTATGACACGTTTTATCAAGGCTCCGTTTTTGTGTGTGATGGTATTGCTGGCAGCCGCCATGCCATTGTCTGTTGCTGCCGACGACGGGAAAATTGTTTCAAAAAACATGAAAGTCGGTAATTTCGATGAAATTGAGGTTTCGGGAAACATTGAGGTGACATATACGAAAGGTTCGGGACTGATGAATGTAAAAGGTCCGGCTGATATGGTAAAACGGTTGAAGGCCAGAGTTGAAAGCGGAACTTTGAAGCTGAGCTTGACTAATCAATCAGGGCTGTTTTCCAAAAATAACGGTAAGGGAAGAAAGGTGAAGATTTCAGTTCTGTCGCAGAGGCTTGATGAACTTGACGCTTCTTCGGGTGCAGTGGTCAATGTGAAGTCGCCGGTAAATGCTCCGGATGATTTTGAGATAGATGCTTCTTCGGGTGCAGTTGTAAACGTTGGTTCGATTATTGCGCCGAAATGTGGAATTGATGTATCGTCGGGTGCGGTTGTCAATGTTAAATCGGTGGATGTGGGTAAGATCTCGGTTGATTCTTCATCCGGTGCTGTGCTGAGTTTGCCTTCTGTGAAAGCGACTACTGTCAACGTGGATATGTCGGGCGGTAGTGTTACTGATATTTCAGGTCAATGCGGAACGTTGAATGTGGATATATCCGGAGGCGCAGTTGGTTCGCTTAAGGGATTGAAAGCCAAAGTCGCGAATATAGATGCTTCGGGCGGTGCGGTTTTGGACTATAGTGCGGCAAAAGCATCGGTTGACAAAGGTTGGTCGGCAGTTGTCAGCAACCACAGATAAATAGCCCAGCCCGGATTCTTATTAAGATTCTGGGATATGGATATAGACGAATGATAGATATCACTGCTAATTATTACATAAAGAGTTCCAGGTTTTTAATAGTTCGATTTCTAATGCGGCAATGCCATATTCCAGGGAATGTGGCATTGCTGTTTTTGAAAGATGGCTGACAACGCCCTTGCCATCCGGCTGCAAAAACGGCGTTGGTCGAATTTCGACACAACGCCATTGGACTTATTTAGCGGGAGTCTGAATCATGGTTGCTGTTGTGATTTCAGATGGTTGGCAACAAGCCGGATATCCCAGCGGGATGTGTCGGAGGGTAGGAGTGCCTGTATGTCTTCGAGTGTGCTGTCGGGGCCGGCGGTTAGGATGGCGGATTCTATGGCGTTGAAAACAACCGGTGTCAGGATGTCTGAAAGCTCTATTTCACCGGTTTCAACATGCTGCATCAGGTGGCCGGTTATGGTTGACCGGGCGAGGTTGCGCTCGGCGGCTATTTCATCGCGTGTCATGCCGGAGGTGAACATGCCGAAGGTGATTTCATGACTCGGTGTTTTCGGCTCTTTGGGAGGTTTGGGTGCGCGTTCTTTCCTGCGGCGTTTGTCTTTGGTGTTTTCATCTTTGATTCTCCCCCCTTTTGCCACCCGTTTCAAGGCATTTTCGCGGCTGGAATCGAGCGACCCGATTTCTTTGAATTTCAGATATGCCGGGATGGTGAAGCCGTTGTCGGAGATTGCTCCCAAAAGGAATGTGTGCATGTCGACAAGCTGTCGAAGGTCGGCCACGAGGTCTTTGACACGTTGAGACGCTTTTTTATTTTCGGTGCGTACCTGTGATGCCCTTTTCAGGGTGTCGGCGAATATTTCTGTCAGTTGTTTCTGGAAGTAGAGTGTGCTTTTCCTGACCCGTTCCAGCAATGGAGCGGCTGCTAATGCTTCGAATGGCATTGAACCGAGTTGTGAAATCCATCTGTCGGCGATTTCAACGATTTTTTCACGCAGACAGAGTTCGATTTGCTGCTGTGCGGCTGTTTCGTTGGGGAAAGAATGGCTGAATGTCTGCGACAACAGTCTCGACAGGGCTGACTGGGTGTTGGTCAGATTCCGGAAATTAAACAGTTCAATCAGAAGCTGCCGGAAATATTGCTGCCGGATGGAGGGGAGAAGGTGTTCGCTGTTGGCGGCATCGTTTTCATGCTCGGAGATGTAGGCGCAGACATGTGGGTCGCCTTCAAGAGATGCCGTTGCCACCGGGGTGGCCAGCACTATCCCTTCAAGTGTTTTGCAACGGCTGAGAGCCACATATACCTGGCCGGGAGCGAAAGAGGCGCCTGCGTCGATTATAACCTTGTCGAAAGTGAGACCCTGGCTCTTGTGGATTGTGATTGCCCAGGCAAGACGCAGCGGCATTTGGGAGAATGTGCCCTGCACTTCGGTCTCGATTGTGTTGGTTGTGTTGTTGACAGTGTATTTGGCATTTTCCCACACTTGCGGAGTGACTTCGATGGGGCGGTCATCTCCCGGACATAGCACTCTGACCGATGTGGGGTCGGCATGTATTACATGGCCTATTTTGCCGTTGTAGTAGCGGTGTTCGACACCGGGGTCGTTTTTTACAAACATGACCTGTGCCCCTTTTTTCAGTTCGAGGCGATCTGATGTAGGGTAGGAGTATTCGGGGAAGTTTCCTTTGATTTCCGCACTATAGGTGAATGCCTCAGAGGCGATTTCCGAAAGCCTGGTATCGTTATAGCTGTCGGCCATGTAGTTGTGGGTGGTCAGCCGTATGTATCCACTCCCTTCTGCGGGGCGAAAATCCGGATTCAGCCGGGAATCAAGCAGAGCAATATCAGACTGTTCAATGCGGTTTTCCCTGACGTTGTTTAGCAGGGCGAGGAAGCGCTCGTTTTGTTGCCTGTAGACTTTCTTGAGTTCGATGGTCACATATGGAATCTGCGCCAGGGCGTTGCTGCCGAAGAAATACGGGGTGGTGTAGTGGTCGCGGAGGAGGGTTTCGTCTTGGGGCGTCACAACCGGGGCGAGCTGTTGGAGGTCACCAATCATAAGCAGCTGCACTCCGCCGAATGGTTGGGAGTTGCGGCGGTATTTGCGGAGGGCGTTGTCGATGGCGTCGAGCAGGTCGGAACGCACCATTGATATTTCGTCGATTACCAGCAGGTCGAGCGCCCTGATTATCCGCAGTTTCTCTTTAGAGAAATTGAATTTGTCGCGGTATTCGTTTCCTGGGATGTAGGGCGACAGGGGCAGCTGGAAGAATGAGTGGATTGTGACCCCTCCCGCATTTATGGCGGCTACGCCTGTAGGCGCCACGACAACCATTGATTTGGAACTTTTGTTGCGTAGTGTGTGCAGGAAAGTTGTTTTTCCGGTGCCGGCTTTTCCTGTCAGGAATATGCTGACGCCGGTGTGTTCGACATATTCCCATGCGAGTTCCAGTTCATGGTTGCGTTCAGTTGCCATATGAGTATTTATGCGTTAATGATGTTGGCTGAAACGCCCCACTTCTGGCGCAGAATGCGCTGGAAGATGGGGCGTTTGATTGTTGTGTCGGTCCGGTGCTGAAGGGCGCTGTGGTGTTGTCAGTCGTTGAATGTCATTTCGTCGAATCCGGCAACGTCGAATTCGTCTTCGTTGAACGAATCTGAGCCGAAAAACTCTTCATCCATGTCTTCAGCCGCTGCTGTTGCAGCCGCAGCCGCTTTGGCATCTGTTTTGGCTTCAAACTCTTCGAGGTCGACATTTTGCGCGGGCGCTTTCCCCAGCGACAAAGAGCAAATCGGATCCATCAGGTTCTTGCCGGGTATGAGCTCTTTCATTTCCATGAAGAATGAGCGGTCGGTCATGTAGTCGAATGTGAACATGAGATGCTGCCCTTCGTCGTCGATAAGGTCGGAAAGCACGGTGTTGTCCATCAGATAGACATCCTGGTCTGAATCAGACCCCATGTCTTCGAGGGTTATTTCTTTTTCCTTCTCCCAACTGTCATCGCAGATGAAAAACGACGACATCTGGTTTTTGTCATAGTCGACGCTTTCGCATATGGCGTTTTTCAAATCCAGAAAGGTGGCGTCAGCATCAATCTTTATTTCTCTCTTGAAGTTGTCGACTTCGTCGGATACTATGCGAAAATTGAAAATCATGTTGTTTTATTTCTGAATGTCGGTTGCTTTGTTGTTAGCTAACATTGCCTTGGGGGGATGGCTGGTTGCGGCTGTTTGCGAGGCTCTCCAATCTCAGCTCCCTAAGGCTGCCGTTAGTGCCGCAAAGGTATGAATTAATAACACAAACCCCCAAATTTTTGCTTTACTTTTTCGGTATTAAATGAAACATGCATGTGGTTTGGATGTGTGGCAGGGAGGCGCGGGAGTATAAAATAACGGCGTTATGCCGGATTGCCGACATAACGCCGTGTGGGTCTATTACGGGGTTGTTGTTGACTTAGTTCTTTTTCGTTGTTACGGGGAGGGCGCGGCTGAAGACTTCGCGGAAAGAAACGAGGGTTTCGGTGCGGAGCATACCGAGCGGCTGAATTTTCTCGTGTATGAGGTGGAGCAGGTGCTCGTTGTCTTGCGCGTAGACTTTGATGAGCATGTCGTATTGGCCGGTTGTGAAATGGCATTCAACAACTTCCGGGATTTCTTTGAGTTTTTCAACCACTGTGTTGAACTGGTCGGTGTCTTTGAGGAAGATGCCGACGAAGGCGCATGTGTCGTAACCCAATGTGGTGGGTTTGATGAGTGCGCGTGATCCTTCAAGGATGTTAGTTGCTTGAAGTTTGGCTATACGCTGATGGATTGCCGCGCCGGAAACCCCGCATTCACGTGCGATTTCCAAAAACGGTTTACGGCCATTGTCGACCAACATCTGCAGAATCTTGGTGTCGAGATTGTCGATGTGTAAACGTGACATAGTTTTTCGCTTTTTCCTGGTTATTGTTTTTAATATTCCCTTTTTATTGGAAGCCGGGCTTGCGGTGGCAAGAAAAGTTTTTTAGTTAAACTTTAATGAAATACGAATAACGCTAAATCTTAAAGATTGTCAAAACAAATCCATGCTCCCGCCACAAAGTTAGAGAAAAATATTTTAATAATGAAATATTATTATCAACTTTTTTTCTCCTATTATAAATGACAAAAGATGACAAAGTGATATTTTTTTGTTAATTTTGTTGTGTATATCAGATGCAGATTATTTGTCATAATAATTGTTGTGCTGATTTAAACGGCTGATTGGCAGTGTGATGCGTTTTCGTGTCCCAGTTTTTGTATGGTTGCATGGGTTTAATCGGACTTGCAACTCCCGTTGGCCGGGAATAATGAAGAGTTTTGGAAACATGTTTAAAAACATTTTTTTTGCGACAGTGATGCCATGCGGTTTGCGTGGCATAAAGGCAGTCTGGGGTCAGACGGTTACGTTTATTTGCGGTTTGTGGGCTATGGTGGCGTTATTATCATGCTCGGGCGGTGGGAATGGTGACGAAATGTTGCCGAGTGTGACGGTGAGCATTCCGCCGTTGGAGTATTTTGCCAAAGCGATAGGTGGAGATAGCCTGAGGGTTATATCTTTGTTGCCTGAATCAGCCGATCCGGAAACGTTTAGCCCGGGCGTATCGGTGATGCGTGAACTGGCTACCTCGAAAATGTTTGTCACGGTAGGTGTGCTCCCTTTTGAGGATGCTATGCTTGAGAATATCAAAAGCAATAATCCGGATATGAAGGTGGCTGTAGTGTGTGGAGGGATAGACTTCATATATGGCACGCATTCACACGAGGGGGCCGCCGGCGATGACGATGTGCATGAGGGTAAAGGTGAACCGGATCCGCATGTGTGGTCGTCGGTGCGGAATGCCCGGATTATAGCCGGCAATATGTTTGATGCTATAGTTGCGGCGGCTCCGCAGCATAGGGAATATTTCAAACGCCGTTACGATAATCTTGTTGCACGGATTGATTCTATCGACCAGTCTGTGGAAGGCCGTTTGAAGGGGTGCCATGGGTTGGTTTTTGCCGTGTGGCATCCGTCATTGAGCTATTTTGCGCGCGACTATGGGATTGAACAGATTGCGTTTAATGTAGAGAATAAGGAAACTTCGCCGGTGCGGTTGCGTAGCCAGCTTGACTATGCGAGAAGCCGCCGTGTCGGGGCTTTCATAGTGCCGGCAGGGATTGATAAAGATAAGGTTGCCGTTGTGGCTACGGGACTGGGGTTGGAACCAGTAAGCGTCAATCTGATGTCGGCCGACTGGGAAAGGCAGATGTTCAGCGTGATTGATGCGTTAATTGGCGAGCCGGCAACAAAGACACAACATAAATGATAATAATGGCGCGATAAATAATAATGGCACGGATTATAACCCTTGAGGATGTCGGTATGCGATGGGATGGCAAAACGGTGCTGTCGGGAATTGACCTGTCGGTCAATGAGGGTGACTTCATAGCGATGACAGGGCCTAACGGAGGGGGGAAGACAACATTGCTCCGGATAATACTGAAATTGCTTGCGCCCACCTCAGGCAGTGTGGGCTATTATACCGGTGGTGCGGAGGTTGACCGGCTGCCGATAGGCTATCTTCCTCAAAAAAACATGATTGATTCCCGGTTTCCGATTACGGTTGAAGAGGTGGTGGCTTCTGGGCTTTTGGCTAAGGGAGGGTGCTCACGCGAAGAGAAGAAGTCTCTTGTTGAGCATACCATTTCTTTGGTTGAACTTGAGTCACATGCCCGAGCTGCTATCGGAGAGCTTTCGGGGGGGCAGTTGCAAAGGGCGCTGTTGGGTCGGGCGATTATATCTTCGCCGGAGGTGCTTGTGCTTGATGAACCGTTGAGTTACCTTGACAAGCATTTTGAAGAGCATATCTACCGCATTCTTTCCACACTTGCGCCGTCGACCACCATCCTGCTCGTAAGCCATGAGATGAGTGTTATTTCAAAAATGGCCAACAGGCATCTCATTGTTGATCATGCGTTACATGAATGCACGGCTGACCACCATTATATTCAATCACCATGTGATTGATATGGTTGAATGAGAAGTTGATGAGAATACTATTGCCAACAAATGTTAAAACTAAGATTTTAGTTGCTAAATTAATTTCTTAGTTTTATTTTTGCCGGTGAAAACTAATTTATTCGTTTGGCTTCTTCCTGAGAGGACTGAATGGCCGACATAGCTTTAATGGCTTTGCTGGCTGTTATGGGGATAAAAGGGCAAGCCGAACAATTATAACATACTTAAGTAAGTCATCAAAATTATTACGCATATTATGAATCTTGAGACTTTATATCATCGGCGGAGCTTTTTCGGTGCTTTTAGCCTTCATATTCAGTCGTGTAGACAACTACACTCCTTCAT
>Ga0209064_1000878_pt1 | contig 58827 bp, 55 predicted proteins | sample Inofromicrocosms_FD_187498 | JGI IMG/M metagenome (GOLD analysis project Ga0209064, IMG submission 187498) | Mouse cecum microbial communities from Vienna, Austria - Inoculum for glucosamine and mucus D2O microcosms (SPAdes) (version 2) | ecosystem: Host-associated > Mammals > Digestive system >...
AATTTCTTGACGATAGATAACAGCCAACCCCTTTCGTGTGGTTTTTTGTACAATTTAATTATACCAAAGTCGGTTGGCTGTTTCTATATTTTTTAGTGATTATTTTGTTTATTATGTCTTGCAAAACCGCTTGTTTATTCGCTTTGCTACGTTTTGCTCAAGGCTATTAAATTTATATTATACGGAGGTAATGTTTTATGGCACGTTTTACACTTCCACGCGATCTTTATCACGGAAAAGGAGCTTTGGAAGCTCTTAAAACCTTTGAGGGCAAAAAGGCTATGGTATGCGTGGGCGGAGGCTCAATGAAAAAATTCGGTTTCCTTGACAAAACGGTTAATTACCTTAAGGAAGCAGGCATGGAGGTCGAGCTGTTCGAAGGTATCGAGCCTGATCCGTCCGTTGATACCGTTATGAAAGGCGCGGAGGCTATGCTTAAATTTGGTCCCGATTGGATCGTCGCTATCGGCGGCGGATCACCTATCGACGCTGCAAAAGCAATGTGGATCAAATATGAGTATCCCGACATCACTTTTGAAGATATGTGCAAGGTGTTCGGTATCCCCAGTCTGCGCCGCAAGGCAAGGTTCTGCGCAATTTCGTCCACTTCCGGTACAGCTACCGAAGTAACTGCTTTCTCCATAATAACAGATTATAACAAGGGTATCAAGTACCCTATCGCTGATTTCGAGATCACTCCCGACGTTGCTATTGTTGATCCCGAGCTTGCTGAAACAATGCCTAAAAAGCTTGTGGCACATACAGGTATGGACGCTATCACTCATGCTGTGGAAGCTTATGTTTCAACTGCGCACTGCAGCTATACCGATCCTCTTGCGCTTCACGCAATCAAAATGATTCAGAACGATCTTGTGGATTCCTACAATGGCGATATGGAAAAACGTGCTCAGATGCACGACGCTCAGTGCCTTGCAGGTATGGCTTTCTCTAACGCTCTGCTTGGCATAGTTCACTCCATGGCTCATAAGACCGGAGCGGCGTTTGCAGATAAGGGTGCGCACATTATCCACGGTGCGGCAAATGCAATGTACTTACCGAAAGTTATCGCATTCAACGCAAAAAATCCCGAGGCGGCGGCTCGCTATGCCGAGATCGCAGACTTTATGAAGCTTGGCGGAAATACGGTGGAAGAAAAGATAAAGCTTCTTATCGCTTATCTGCGCAAAATGAACGATGACTTGAATATTCCTCACTGCATAAAGAATTACGGTGCTGACAGCTATCCTGCCGATCAGGGTTTTGTTCCTGAGGAGGTATTCCTTGAGAGACTGCACGATATTGCCGTAAACGCTATAGGAGACGCCTGCACAGGCTCTAATCCACGTCAGCCCTCTGTTGAGGAAATGGAAAAGCTGCTCAAGTGCTGCTACTACGATACGGAAGTTGATTTCTGAGTCCGTTCGGATAAAAAATTTTATAAATTAATGCAGTTCTGATTTTTCAGTATTGCCTTAATCTGTTGAAAAATCCAGCTGTATGGCTGGATTTTTTATTATAAATGTGATATAATCAAGCGGGGCAATAAATATGTCTGCAAGGCGAGAGTTGAGCGGTAGTGTCAGCACATTCTAATATTACAGCAGGATATATCAGTATAAAATCAGCAAAAATTTGACATAAAGAGCAAAATTGCGGTATTATTTTTTTACAGGGTGTGATAAATTATAATCGCAGCGGACGTTAGTCAAGTGAAAATGCCGCGCTTTCTATTTATTCTGCCAAATGAGCAAGCGCAGGAAATTCAGATTTATGAAAATGTTTTCTGCACTATGTAAACTACTGAGTATGCTAATAAAATTTTATGCAAGGAGAGGATAGCTTTGAAAATTCTTGACTGGAACAAATATCTTGAAAAAGCAGCCGAGACCGCTGCGGAGGGTGTTGTTATGCTGAAAAACGACAATGCTGCGCTTCCTGTTTCAAAGGACGGGGAGATAGCCGTTTTCGGCAGGATACAGCTTGACTATTACAAAAGCGGAACCGGCTCTGGAGGACTGGTAAACGTACATAAGGTCACAGGCATTGTGGACGGTCTGCTGGAGGCGGGTGCGATGCTTAACGAAGAACTGCTGGAATTTTACAAGAAACAGGCGGAGAAGCAGCCGTTTGATCTGGGAGACGGCTGGAGCGAGGAGCCTTGGTGTCAGCAGGAATTTGAGCTTACGGACGATATTGTTGCAAAAATTGCGGAGACTTCCAAGGCGGCGATAGCTGTGATAGGAAGAACAGCGGGCGAGGAGCACGATAATAAAGCAGAGGAGGGCTCCTATTTCCTTACAGCAGGGGAAAAGGATATGCTGAAAAAAATCCGCCTCTGCTTTAAAAAAATGATAGTTGTCCTGAACACGGGAAATATCATAGATATGGGATTTGTTGACGAGTTTTCTCCCGACGCGGTATTGTACTTATGGCAGGGAGGAATGACAGGCGGCACGGGAGCTGCGAAAGTGCTCATGGGGGATATATCTCCCTGCGGAAAGCTTCCCGACACTATTGCTTATGACATCGCGGATTATCCATCTCATAAATATTTCGGAAACACTGAAAGGAACTTTTACACCGAGGATATCTATGTGGGATACCGCTGGTTCGAGACCTTTGCAAAAGACCGCGTGCGCTATCCTTTTGGTTTCGGACTTTCTTACACAAAATTTGAGACTGCTTTTTCCGCGGAGAAAAACGGCGGTGAATTTGTTATTTCCGCAAAGGTAAAAAATATCGGTGACCGCAGCGGCAAGGAGGTCATTCAGGTGTACTGTCAGTCTCCTCAGGGCAAGCTTGGCAAACCCTTACGCGTTCTCTGCGGATATGAAAAAACCGGTTGTCTTGCTCCCGGGGAAAGTCAAAAGCTTACGATTTCCGTAAAGCTTTCCGATATTGCTTCTTACGACGATTCGGGCGTTACGGGACATCGTTTCGCATGGATTATTGAACAGGGCGAATATAGCTTTTACGCGGGTACCGATGTAAGAAGCGCGGAAAAGGTAATGACATGGACGGCTGACGAGGATATCATCGTCGAGCAGCTAAAGCAAGCTCTTGCTCCGGTAATGCCGTTTGAGAGAATAAGGGCGAATGGTTCAGGAGCAGCGTTAAAGCCTGTTATGGAAGCCGTTCCGCTCTCCGAGATTGACGAGGACAAGCGCAGAGAGGATAATATTCCCAAGGAAATACCGTTTGACGTAGATACGTGCATAAAGCTTGAAGCTGTTGCAAAAGGTGAGAAAACGCTTTCCGAATTTGTTTCACAGCTTACCGACCACGATCTGAACTGCATTATACGAGGCGAGGGAATGTGCTCTCCGAGAGTAACGGCGGGTACTGCGGCTGCGTTCGGCGGAGTTTCAAAGCGTCTTGAGGAGCTGGGAGTACCCTGCGGCTGCTGTTCGGACGGTCCGTCAGGCATGAGGCTCGACTGCGGTACAAAGGCGTTCAGTCTGCCGAATGGCACTCTTATAGCGGCTACATTTAACAAGAAGCTGATTACCGAGCTGTTTGAATACCTCGGTATGGAAATGTCCGCAAACAGCGTGGACTGCCTGCTTGGCCCCGGTATGAATATTCATCGTCACCCGCTTAACGGACGTAACTTTGAGTACTTTTCCGAGGATCCCTATCTTACGGGAACTATGGCTTCTGCCGAGCTTATAGGTATGCACCGTCACGGAGTCACGGGAACTATAAAGCATTTCTGCGGAAACAATCAGGAAACTAACAGACACTTTTTGGATACCGCCGTGTCGGAAAGAGCTTTGCGTGAGATATATCTGAAAGGCTTTGAAATAGCTGTAAAGCAGGGCGGAGCAAAGTCAATAATGACGACATACGGCAAGGTCAACGATCTCTGGACGGCGGGAAGCTTTGATCTGAACACGGAGATACTTCGGAATCAGTGGGGCTTCAGGGGATTTACAATGACCGACTGGTGGGCAAATATCAACGTGCGTGGACATGAAGCTGACAAAAGCGATTTTTCCGCAATGGCAAAGGCTCAGAACGATGTTTATATGGTATGTTCCAGCGGTGAAAGTCACGGAGACAACGTTATGCAGGAGCTTTCACGAGGCGGCATTACCCGCGGCGAGCTTCAGAGGAACGCCGAAAATATTCTGCGTTTTCTTATTGATACCAACGCTATGCGAAGACTTATGGGTACGGAAGAAAAAATTGAGGTGATAAACAAGCCCGAAAGCGAGATAGATGAAATTATCCGCAATGCTCCAAGCTACGATCTGGATAAAAAGCTTACGGTCGATTTGTCCGGTGTCAGAACTGCGAGAAATTCTGATTATCAGTTTATACTTAATCTGAGTTCTACGGGAATGTACAGAATAACGATCACGGCAAGTTCGGAGCAGAGTGAGCTTGCTCAGCTTCCCGTTACGCTCTTTTCGGGAGCTATCAGGACGTTTACATGGAACGGTACCGGAGGAAAACCCGTACCAATTTCAATGGATATACCGATGTTCTCGCTGAATAACACGGTAAGGCTTCATTTCGGAGCGGCAGGTCTTGACCTTATCAGTATTGACTTTGAGCTTCTCCATGCAGGGTTCTGACAAGTTTATGGTTTAAAAATATTACCAAAATTGACTGCGTAAACCGGCATTATTAGTATAAAATTTGTATATCGCTGCGGCAGAGACATATCTTTACCGTTTAATAACACGGTAAGGGTAGGGCTGTATGTTTGGAAAGAATACTAAGGTTTCATGACGCGGATGTCAATATGGCTAAATGCTTATAATTTTTACAATCCTTATTATGTGATAAGTCAGGGCGTGCTGACATTGTCCTAAATCTTCGGACCGCAAACAGATTTTTCGTATTTCAAGGAAAATTAACGAAGAAAAACGGAAAATATGCTTGCAAAATGGGGTTTAGCGGCAGTGTCAATACGTCCTGAATGTTATTCCAAAAATTTCTATTGAAATAACAGTAAAAATATGTTATTATTATTGTAAACAGTTTACGGTTGCATAAAAGACTTTGAAAACCGTGAGGTTTGTTAAATTTTCAAAAATGCTGTTGTAGGGTGTAGAAATGAGTAAAAAAAGGAAAAGAAAAGATCCGTATGAAATTAAAAAGCGCCGTAAGCGCAGAATTGCTTTGTTCAGGGTGTTTCTTGTGCTTGCTCTTGTCTCGGGTACGATTTTCGGACTGCTGCAAATTAACAAGTCGATAGATGTTCCGCTGGTCGTTAACGCGGATAATTACTACTGCATGACTTCGGTTCAGGAGGATTCCGAGCTGCTTGAGGAAACTGAGGAGTACGTCCCCGCCGATGTGCAGATACAAAAGCCTATTGTACCTCAGCCAAAGCTGAGGAGGGAATATCCCATAGAAACTGTGCTTCAGTCGGAGTATGCGATAGTTTACGATGTTCAGGCGGACGAAGTTCTTTTCGCCAAAAACGCCGATCAGAAGTGTTATCCTGCAAGTACCACAAAAATTCTTACGTCTGCGGTAATTCTTGATAATGTGGACGAGGATTTTATGTTCACGGCAGGGGACGAGCTTGACTTTGTTAATCCCGAATCAAGTCTCGCTTACATAGAAAAGGGAAATGTTCTCGATCTGGAAACCACGCTCGACGCCATAATGCTCCCGTCGGGAAACGACGCGTCCTATATGGCTGCGGCAAACGTTGGACGCAAGATTTCCGGCAGCGATATCGTTACTCCCGAAAATGCCGTCAAGACCTTTGTGGACGAGATGAACCGTACTGCGGAGCGTCTCGGTGCGGAGAACACACATTTTGCCGACCCTGACGGTTTCCATGACGATAACCACTACACAACAGTACTGGATATGCTGAAAATAACCTTGTACGCAAGACAGAAGCCGCTTATCGCTGCTTCGGCGGCAAAGCCCAGCGAGAATGCCGTATTTGAATCCGGGGAGCAGATATCCTGGATAAATTCAAACAAGCTTATTCATGAAGACAGCGGCTGCTACTATATGTATGCAAACGGCTTCAAAACGGGCATGACCGACCAGTCAGGGTACTGCGTTGTCGCTACGGCAAGGCGGTTCGACCATGACGTTATTTGTATTGTCTTTGGCGCGCCCGCTTCCGATATAAGATGGAACGAAACTATTTCGCTTCTCGATTCGGCGTTTGCCGAAATAAGAAGCAGAGGGGAAGTATAAAATGGTTAATATAGGAAACGAGTGGGACGACCTTCTTAAAGACGAATTTAAAAAGGAGTACTACCTTAAATTGAGGGAGTTTCTCAAGGCAGAATATGGTACGCGCAGGATATATCCTAATATGTACGACATATTCAATTCTTTGAAATATACGTCTTATTCCAGTGTAAAGGCTGTCATTATCGGGCAGGATCCCTATCACGGAGCGGGTCAAGCTCACGGACTTTGCTTTTCTGTGCAGAAAGGGACGGCTATTCCGCCGTCGCTCCAAAACATTTACAAGGAGCTGTACTCCGATCTTGGAATACCTCCTGCTCCCCACGGATATCTGAAAAAGTGGGCGGACAGCGGTGTTCTGCTTATGAACACGGTGCTGACAGTACGCGAGGGACAGGCAAATTCCCATAGGGGTATGGGCTGGGAGATATTTACAGACAGGGTGATAGAGCTTCTTAATCAGCGTGAAAAACCTATAGTTTTCCTGCTGTGGGGAGGAAACGCCAAACAGAAAATTCGCCTTGTAACTAATCCTAACCATTTGATACTGCAAGCCGCACACCCAAGTCCTCTTTCGGCATACAACGGATTTTTCGGGTGCAGACATTTTTCAAAGGCAAATGAGTTCCTGGCGGCAAACGGAATGGAACCTATAGACTGGCAGGTAGAATAATTACATCGGAGGTATCGGCATGAAAAACAACAGAAAAATTTCTGTTCTGGTATCGGCTGCAATGGCGGCGGTTATGTTGGCTTCCTGCGGAGGAAACGGCGGTTCGGGCGAGACTGACGTAACTTCTTCGGCGGGTTCGGTGCAGGAAAGCGAAATGTCTGAAACGGAGGCTTCTATTGCTGACAACTTTTTCGGAGAAGATTACGATCCTTTTGCCGATGATTACGATCCCTACGGAGGAAACGGAGCCTCTGCGGCAAAGCATACTCCGGAGACGGAGGCTTCCGCAGGCGCGGAAGAGAACGACATAGTAAGCAGTACCAATGAAACGGTACAGACAAAGCAGACGGAGAAAACAGAGCAAGAGGAAAAGCCTGTTCCTGCCGAGACTAAAGCAACCGAAAGCGGGATTGCACAAACCCCAAAGCAAACGGAAACTCCGAAAGCCGCCGAACCTGGCACAAGACAGGAAAATTCTCCTGCCGCAACTTCGCCTGCAAAAAATGAGAGTTCGCTTTCAGAAGTGACGCTGCTTCTTAATACTTCCAACAGCTGGGAAAACGGCAGCGATAAGTTTACGCAGATAGACGGGACGGTAAAGAACGGCTTACCGTCGGCAATAGGCGGCTGGACGGTTACGATCTCCGCAGCTTCCGGAGTAAAAGTCGATCAAAAGTGGAACTGTGATATCTCTGTCAGCGGTGGAAAACTGACGGTCACTCCTGTTGACTATAATTCAAATATCGACCCGGGAAGCGAGGGGACTTTCGGAATGATCCTTTGCAACGCCGGTTCGGTGGACGCCTCCGAAGCTACGGTCAAGTACGGTGCGTCAACGGTTCCGGGTTCATCGTCTGGAGGAAATAATAATAGCAATAACAATAATAACAGCGACTCTGTGGGAAACAATAACCCTGCGGTAAGGCAGGCAAAGGACGTTCCTCCTCCTACTACAGATGATTGGCTTTTTACCGACGGCAGCAAAATAGTTGACAAGGAAGGAAAAGAGGTCTGGCTAACAGGCGTGAACTGGTTTGGTTACAACACGGGAACAAACACCTTTGACGGTTTATGGGCGTGCGATCTTAATACGTCGATATCTGCTATTGCCGACAGGGGCTTCAATTTGCTGCGTATCCCCATATCTGCGGAGCTTATCAAAAACTGGTCAAACGGCAGTTATCCCAACGCAAATTTCAATCAGGCTACCAATTCTTATCTTGTCGGAATGAACAGTCTCGAAATATTCGATTACGTTGTGGGACAGTGTCGTGCCAACGGCATTAAAATAATGATCGACATTCACAGTGCAAAGACCGATTCAATGGGACACATGAAAAATATTTGGACAGACAGCGATATCTCCGAAAAGGATTTTCTGGACGCGCTTGCTTGGATGGCCGGAAGATACAAAAACGACGATACCATTATTGCGTACGACCTTAAAAATGAACCTCACGGAAAGGCAGGAGAGTCTCCAAGAGCCAAGTGGGACGGCTCCAAGGACGCGGATAACTGGAAATACATAGCCGAGAAAGCCGCAAAAGCAGTACTCAACAAAAATCCCAACGTTTTGATAATGGTCGAGGGAATTGAAATTTACCCGAAGGATATAAAGTCTAACGGAGACTTTTCCTCGTCGAATATGGGAGACTATCACTGCACGTGGTGGGGCGGAAATCTCCGCGGCGTAAAGGATAATCCCATCGATCTGGGCAAATACCAAAACAAGCTTGTGTATTCTCCCCATGATTATGGACCTACAGTTTACGAGCAGCCCTGGTTCAAAGGCGGCTACAGCTTTGACAGTCTCTATAAAGACTGCTGGCGCGACAACTGGTTTTTCATTCAGGAGGAAAATATTGCGCCGCTGCTGATAGGCGAGTGGGGCGGATTTATGAGAGAACCCAATTTGACGTGGATGAAATACCTCCGCAAGCTTATTAAAGACAACAGGATAAACCATACATTCTGGTGCTTCAATTCCAATTCAGGAGACACCGGCGGACTTGTCCTTGACGATTTTACCACTTGGGACGAGGATAAATACGCCTTTGTTAAAGAAGTCTTATGGCAGCAGAACGGCAAGTTTGTGGGTCTTGATCATGAGATACCCCTTGGCGGCAACGGCATAACACTTTCTCAGGCTAAATAGCGGTTTTTATAGTTTTATAAACTTATGGCGTGCTGACGTTATCCGAACATTTTGGATAACGTCAGCACGCCATAACGGAAAGAAGGATCAGACTTGCTGTTTAAAAAACATATGCCGGTGCAGATGCAATGCTTTTCCTGTTGTAAAAATTATCCCAATTCTTCTGAAAGAGTGAGCCATTCTTCCTCACAGTCGGAGCAAAGCTTTTTCATATCTTCAAGAGCTGCGCATTTTTCCTGCATGAGCTGATAATCTGAACACACGTTTGGATCGGCAAGTTCCTGCTGGATAATTTCCATTTCACGTTCAAATTGTGCTATATCGTTTTCAAGCTCTTTGATTCTGTTTCGCTTTTTCGCGTCCGCAGCCCGTTGTTCCTTGGTGCGGTACGCTTTAACGTTTTTTTCCTCTGCAAGCTGCTTTGCCTTTTCTTGCTTTTCAAGTTCAATAAGCTGCTGTTCGGCGGCTTCTTTTTTATGCTTTACCGCAAGATAATCGTCAAATCCGCCGTTGTAGCTCTCCACGGAATTTTCAGTAATTTCAATAATTCTCGTTGCAAGCTTATTAAGCAGATATCTGTCGTGGGAAACAAAAATTATGGTGCCGTCAAATTCGCAGAGAGCCTGCTCAAGAACTTCTTTTGTGTCAATGTCCAAGTGGTTCGTGGGTTCGTCAAGAATAAGCACGTTGCCCCTCTCAAGCATCATGATCGCAAAGCAAAGCTTGGCGCGTTCTCCGCCGCTTATCACTCCTACCTGTTTAAATACGTTTTCCCCAACAAGTCTTACGCATCCCAGAAGGGATCGTATCTCCCTGTCGGACATTGTCCTATAGCGGGAATGAACTTCGTCCATAACTGTTTTACGCAGGTCGAGCTGAGCGTTTTCCTGATCGAAATAGGATATCCTCACATTTTTTGTCCATTCTATTAGGCCGTGAGAGCAGGGCAGTTTACGCTGTATAATTTTCAGCAGAGTTGACTTGCCTATTCCGTTGGAACCGATAATGCCTAATTTTTCTCCGCGTTTTACCTCAAACGAGAGAGAATCCACAAGAGTTTTTCGGTCAGTTCCGCTGCCTACCGAAACATCAATGTTTTTTACTGTCAGCAGATCAATGGGAGGGGTAAGGTCGTACTCAAACTTTATTTTTGCAGATTTTTCATACAGCACAGGTTTTTCGATAATTTCCATAGCCTCAAGCTTTTTAATTCGGCTTTTTGCCATATTTGACGTGGACGCGCGTGCTAGATTTTTGTCCACAAATTCCTGAAGCTTGGCAATCTCTTCCTGCTGAGCTTCGTATTCTTTAAGCTGGCGGGTAACGTCTGCTTGTTTTTGTACTGCAAATGCAGAATAATTTCCCTTGTAGCGTTTCAAATTGCCTCGTTCTATCTCGCATGTGGAAGTCGTGAGCTTATCCAGAAAGTACCTGTCGTGTGAGACGATAAGCAGAGCGCCTTTGTAGTCCTGCAAATAATCCTCAAGCCACATTATCGTAGTGAAATCAAGGTGATTTGTCGGCTCGTCGAGAATAAGCAGCTTCGGATTTTCCAGCAGCAGCTTAGCCAGAGCAAGGCGGGTCTTTTCTCCGCCGCTGAGGGTAGATATCACTCTGCCGTAGGTTTCGGGCGGAAAGCCCATTCCGTTCAAAACCTTTGTAATATTTACGTTTATAAGGTAGCCGTCGTTTGCTTCAAAATATGCGGTTTTTTGCGCGTACTCCGCAGCCGCCGCTTCGTTGTGTCCGTCCTGCTCGGTGCTTTCTGCCATAAGCTTTTCAAGCTCCCGCAGACGTTCCGAAATTTTAAGCAGCCCTGAAAAAACGGATCGCATTTCCTCAATGATGGTACTGCTTCTGTCAAGTCCCGAATTTTGTTCCAAGAATCCGATTGTTGTTCCCTTGGTAATTGCGATACGTGCAATATAAGGCTCAGGTTGGGTTTCGGGTTCTTCTCGTCCGGTTATGATTTTTAATAGTGTCGATTTACCGCAGCCGTTTATGCCTATAAGACCAATGCGGTCGTTATCCTCAATAGTCAGAGCTATGTTTTTCAGAATCTGATTCCCGTTATAGAATTTGCTTATATTTTCAAGTGAAATGACCATTTTATGATGTTCCTTTTCTTATATGATTATGCAAGTAAAAATCTATTTTAATTATACATAAAAAAAGAGAACTTGTCAATTGCCGTACGGCGTATCTTCGCTGCTGCATAAACGCCATCGGATAGGTCGCGACAGGAAAGAACCCAAATGTACTGAAGCTAATGCGAAGATACGGCCTTTTATCTGTAATTTTCCGTCTTTATTTTTTCTGTTGTTGTACTTATATTGTAAATCTATAAATTAAAAATTAGTTTTGATAAAATTTTGTAAAATAATATTTTTAGTATATATTATCTGGAAAACTAAAAAAATAACTGATTTACTTATCCTTTGAAAAGAAATAACCTTAATTTTTAGTTTATTTTCAGTTTATTATTTTGTGTTATAATTAAATGTATTTTAAAATTGGATGGGGACGGTTATGTTTCAGATACTTATTGTTGAGGATGATAAAAACACTCTGCGATTGATGAAAGCGGTGCTGACGCGCAGCGGATATAAAACATTTCAGGCCGAAAACGGTTTGGACGCTTTTGAAATTATAGACAAGCAGCATATTGATCTGATCGTTTTGGATGTTATGATGCCGGTTATGGACGGTTATGAATTTACAGAACACCTGCGAAGCGTTAAAAATAATACGCCTATTTTAATGGTCACGGCAAAGCAGCTTCCCGAAGAAAAATGCAAGGGGTTTATTGCTGGAACTGACGATTATATGGTCAAACCTGTGAATGAAGAGGAAATGTTACTGCGAATAAAGGCTTTACTCAGACGTTCTCAAATTGCAAACGAGCACAAGCTGAATATTGGCAGTGTTTCACTGGATTACGATTCTTTGACGATTTTAAAAAACGGTATAACTCAAACGCTTCCGCAGAAGGAATTTTATCTGCTGTATAAGCTGCTGTCATATCCGGATAAAATTTTCACACGCATACAGCTTATGGACGAGATTTGGGGTATGGATTCAGAAAGTTCGGACACCACTATAAACGTTCACATAAACAGACTGCGAAAAAAATTTGGGGAATGGCAGGAATTTGAGATTATTTCAATAAGAGGAATAGGGTATAAAGCGGTGATAAAAAATGATAGACACTAAAAGATCCATAAAAAAAGTCAGGCTTACGGCTGTATTTGCGATAGTGGTATTTTTCATTTTAATTTTACCTACGGTCTTTTCGTTTATAAATTTTTTCATAATGCACGAACTTGGTATACGTCCTGTAGCCGGACATCATAAAAGAACGTCTCTTTTTATGCTTGTCATTATAAGTTTGAGTATCGGCGCGGCATTTACTTTTGTGTTTAGCTATATGTTTATTAAACCAATACGAACGCTTGAAAAAGCTGCTGATAAAATTGCAGAGGGTGATTATTCGGTAAGGGTCAGTTTAAACGGTATGGAAGAATTTAAACAGCTTGGCGAACGATTTAATCATATGGCAGAAGAACTTGGCAGCGTTGAAATGCTCAAAAGCGATTTTGTAAATAATTTTTCACACGAATTTAAAACGCCGATTGTTTCCCTGCGCGGCTTTGCAAAAATGCTTAAAAATGATGATTTGACTGCGGAGGAAAAAAGTGAATATCTCAATATTATTATTGATGAATCGGAAAGGCTTGCGGAGCTTTCGTCAAGTATACTCAATCTGTCCAGATTGGAACAGCAAACGATCTTGACGGATAAAACGCGCTTCAATGTAAGCGAGCAGATACGTCTTGTAATTGCAATGCTTGACAGCAAATGGCATACGAAAAATATAGATTTTACCTTTGAGGATAAAGATATTTTTATTAATGCAAACAGGGAAATGCTTGAACAGGTTTGGATAAATCTTATTGACAATGCGATTAAATTTTCCGGTGAAAAAGGAAAGGTAGCAATACAGATAGATGAAAACGAGGCGGAGGTTTCGGTAAAGATCAAAAATTACGGAGCATATATTACGCCTGATAAGTCGCCGCATATTTTTGAGAAATTCTATCAGGGGGACTTCTCCAGAACAACTAAGGGAAACGGACTGGGCTTGTCCATTGTCAAAGAAATAATGGAGCTTCATAAGGGTAAAGTCAAGCTTTTGGAAAGCGGAGAAAACGGCACAGTATTTGAAGTTGTACTCTCAGCTTGAAAAAGGAGCTGCTGCAGAAGCGCAGCAGCTCCTTTTTCGTTTGCCGTACACAAACTTTACGGTAATTTTTGCTGTTTTGTCACAGTTTTCACAAGACTTTCATTTGAATGCTCCCTAAGTTAATGTTGAGTTAATTTTAATATATTATCATTTTTTTGATAAAACGGTTAATTTTTGATAGGAGTTGTTGATATGAAAAAAATGTCTAAAGTTAAAAAGGTCATAATCTCGGTAATATGTATTATTGCGGCGGCGGGAGCTTGCTGCGGAGCTGCTTTTGCTATCTGCGGCAAAAATGCTGATACTGGGGACGGAGAGTCGAATTACCGCGAATATACAGCGGTGAAAGACGATATTACCGTAGGCATTTCCGAAAGCGGCACCGCATCGGTAAAGCGTTCATATCTTTCTTTTCCCGTAAGCGCAGAGGTTGAGGAGGTTTATGTCAAAGTCGGATCGGAGGTCAAAAATGGCGATAAAATCGCGAAGCTTTCCACAGAAGATACTGACGAAATAAAAAAGCAGTATGAAACAAAGCTTTCCGCAGCAAGACTGGAGCTTGAATCGGCTGTTACCGAAAGCAGGACAAAGCTTGCACAGGCAAAAGATACATACGAATCAAATCTTTTGGAAAGCAGTTCCGCACAAGAAACATATAATTTGTCTGTAACAAAGATACAAAGCGATATTTCAGCCGCGAAAAAAAATATTGAGACATTGAAAAAGGAACTTTCGGAGTATGAAGCTTTGGAAGAAACATACTCCGACGATAACAAAAAATATACGGAATACGATAAGACCTACAGTGAATACGAAGATACGTACGAAAGCCTTAAAGATACATATGAGGGATACGAAAAAACGCTTAAGGAATATGAAAAAGAGCTTGAAGATGTTACGGGGGATTATAACGATTACGTTGAAAGCGTTGAAGACGAGTACAATGAACTGGTAAAAATGCAGGAAAATATACAGCAGACGCAGGAAGCCATGACTGAAGCTAAAAAGGCTCTGGAAAAAGCGCAAAGCAGGCAAGTCTTTTCAAATTCGGAAATATATTCAACGGAAACAGGTACGCAGCAGGGAGATAATCAAAATTCATCAGGCACAGCGTCGCAGAATTCAAATAATACTCTTAAATCCGCACAGGAGAAATACGACGATGCAGTTGACGCTTATAATGAAGCGTATAACGCTTACGAAAGTTCGGCAAAATCAAAATATGCGACTATCCTGCAAAGGAAAGAAATACGCGAAAATAAGGTTAAAGCCGCTGAAAACAAGGTAAATGAATATAAGGAAATGATGGAGGAATATTCAGAAAAAATTGATGAATATTCAAAAGAAATGAGTAAGTATAAAACCGAATTTGATGACTATAATTCCGATTATACCGAGCTTTACGGCAATATGGACAGCGAGGATATTTCGGAAAGGATATCCGACTTGAAATCTCAAATAGAAAGCGCGGAATACGAGCTTAAAAAGCTGGAAACAAATGTGGACGGCTCTATGCTTTCTGCGGAACAGACGCTGAACGGCTCTGTTCTTGGAGCTTCCACCGCAGCGGAAATATATAATCAGACTGTTGAACAGATAAACAGCGGTATTGAGGAAAAGCGTGAAAATTGCAATAATCTTGAAAAAGAATATAACACCTTGCTTGAGGATATGGGCGATGGAATTTTTATTTATGCCGATTGCAGCGGTTATGTTTCGTCTTTAAATATTTCCGCGGGTGACACTATAATGGAAAATCAAACCGTTGCTTCACTAATGGATACATCTGAGGTTTACGTTTCTGTTTCTGTTTCGGAGGACGATATTTCCACGCTGACCGTTGGTCAGGCTTCGTCGGTATCGCTGTCAGCTTACGAGGGTATGAACGTTGACGGAGAGATCGACACCATTGCCGTAGAGCCGTCCCGTTCAAGCGGAGCTGTATCATATGCTGTTTCGGTAAAAATCTATCCGAGCGAAAACGTTAAAATATACGAGGGAATGACCTGCGACGTTACATTTTTGCAGAAAAGAGTCAGCGATGTTGTCTATGTGAACGTGCAGGCAGTAAAATATAAAAGCGGCGGCGTTTCATCGGTACTTGTTTACGGAGCAGACGGCGAGGTATCGGAAAAGGAAGTTATTACTGGATTTTCCGACGGAAGATACGTTGAGATAATCAGCGGACTTTCGGCAGGCGACAAGGTACTTGCAGAAAGCGCGGTGAAAAGCAAATGAGGTTTACCGAGCTTTTAAGAATGGTTCTGATAAATATTCTTTCTAACAAATCCAAGGGTATGCTCACATCTTTGGGTATTGTAGTGGGCTCTGCCACTATCGTGCTGGTAATCGCCATAGGACAGGGCGGAAAGCTTGACGTTGCCGACCAGTTTAAAAATTTAAACGCGGGAGCTATCGAGATAACCGAGGGTATGTCTGCGGATTCGATGATGGAGCAGTTTATGGGAGGAGGAAACAGCGGCGCGCCGAATTTTGGCGGCGGTATGCCCGACTTCGGCGGAAACGTTCCAAGCTTTGGTGGCAGCAGCGGAGGTGTGCCAGGCTTTGGCGGGGGAAGTTCCCGCGGCGGAGGCGGTATGCCGAGCGGACTCGGAAGAGGAATATCCTCGGGCAGGGGAGGTCCGCAGATGGCTGACGAAGGCGAAACCTTGACCGAAGAGGACGTGGAGGATATACTTTCTCTTGTACCGAACGTTGAAAGCGCGTCCCTGCTTGCAAGCGGCAGCGGTCTTGTGGACGGCGGCGAGCTTGACGAGGAAACAAGCTTTACGGTAGCGGGCGTTCAGCCTGATTACGCGTCAATAAGCAATCTTGAAATTCTCTACGGAGATTTTTTTACTGAATATGATGTTGAGGATAAGGAGAAGATAGCCGTCCTCGGATATAAAACGGCGCAGGATATTTTCGGTTCTGCATATCTGGCAACTGACGAGATAATAACCATAGAGGGCAAAAATTACGCTGTGGCGGGAGTGCTATCCTCAATGGGTACGGTATCGTCCGGAATAAGTCCTGATGAAGCGATCTTTCTGCCTTACAGTACCGCTGAAAAATACGTATTCGGAAGCGATATTGCGCCGCAGATAACCGTTGTCGCCTCCGACGTAGGTGAGGTGGAAAACGTTATGACAAATATCGAAGTGCTTCTCAATGAAAATCATCCGAACGCGATGTTCACCATAAGCGACGCCGGAAGCAAAATGGAAGCCGCTTCAAAATCGGCAAACACTTTGTCAATGCTGCTTATCGCAGTTGCCGCCATTGTTTTCGTAGTCGGCGGCATAGGAATTATGAACGTGCTTTTTGTAACGGTAAAAGAGCGCACGCAGGAGATCGGTCTGCTGAAAGCTTTGGGAAGCCGTAAGGTTGAAATATTGCTTGAATTTTTAATGGAGGCAAATTTCATTTCGCTTTTCGGCGGAATTGTAGGAGTAACGCTTGGTTTTGCACTTATTCCCGCAGTGGAGTTTTTCGGTATGCGCTGCGAGCCTGTCGTCATCGGAGGGATACTTGCGCTGATTTTTGCGGTCGCTACGGGAACGATTTTCGGTTTTTACCCTGCGTTCAAGGCGTCGGGACTTACTCCCGTAAAAGCGCTTTCGCAGGACTGATTGAAAGGAGAATTATATTATGAAAAAAATATTTTTAGCTCCGCTTATTATTGCGTGTATCACAGTTTTGTCAGGCTGTGAAAAGGACGGAAAAAATTCAGGTATGACACAGAAAAAAATACCTGCCAATGCTGTAGTTACCGAATATATCATGCAGGAGGGCGATACTCAGATCGTCGGCGAGGTAACTCAGATCGTCGGAAACGAGGTCACTCTTGCTTTGGGAGAACTTGCCGAAAACGGTACGGAGGGCGGTATACCGCCAGTGCCGCAGAACGGAGAGAAGCTACAGTTTGATACGGAAAATGACGAAGCTTCTAAAATGCCGCAGGACGGAGAAAATCCACAAATGCCAGAGGGCGGCTTTCCGGATATGGGCGATGGTGATTTTTCCAATATGCCCGAGGGAGGTTTCCCAAATATGGACGGCGGTGATTTCCCCGATATTAACAGCGGTGAGGCATCTGAATTTCAAGTAAAAGGACGAAAAGCTTCCGTTTCAGTTAAGAAAAGCGGCGAAACAGGCACATATATAATTCCCGTAGGAATGACCGTAAGCGGCGCAAGCGGGCGGAATAACGATTACTCGGCTATTTCGGCAGGTATGACAATGCGGTTGACGCTAAATTCCGACGGATATACGGTATCGGCTGAAATTCTGTAAAGGGAAAAATACATATGGAAAATGTAATTGAGATAAAAAATATACGCAAGTCTTATCCTATCGGCGACAGTTTGCTTGAAGTTTTGAAAGGAATTTCACTTACTGTAAAAAATGGAGAATTTATTGCGGTTCTGGGACCGTCCGGTTCGGGAAAGTCCACCCTGATGAATGTTATCGGCTGTATGGACGGCTTCGACAGCGGCGATTATTTTCTCGACGGCGAAGCGATACACAAAATGAACGATTCAAAAATGACAAAAATAAGAAACAGCAAGATTGGATTTATATTTCAGAAATATCATCTTATAAATAAATATTCCGTTTTGCGTAATGTTGAAATACCGCTGCTCCTGCGTGGGTACAGTCAAAAAGAAGCTTCCGAGGCAGCAGCCCAAAAGCTTGAACAGTTAGGTATGGGCGGAAGGCTTATGCATAAGCCGAACGAGCTTTCGGGCGGTCAGCAGCAGCGTGCGGCAATAGCCCGCGCTTTGGTGGGTAAGCCTTCGCTGCTGCTTGCCGACGAACCGACGGGTGCGCTTGATTCCGCAACAGGCAAAGAGGTTTTGGAGCTTTTCACCGAACTGCACAAGGCTGGCAATACAATTGTTATGATTACCCACGATCTGAATGTTGCAAAATATGCAGAAAGAATTGTTAATATTATTGACGGAGAAATATTCGATAACAAATAAGCTATTTATAATAAAGCCGCAGCAATAACTATTTAGCTGCGGCTTTTATAATAACAAACTGATTTTAAAAATCACAGTCTGTTAGCAGGGTAATATTTATTAATGTTTGGTATACTTAATTTCTAATGTCCATATGGCTTGGATGAGGTTTGCAGCCGGCAGACTTGAGATGTGCTATAGCTAAATTGGTGATTATGATAAAAGACCGCTGCATACGTTCCGCCGCGTTATGATTTTTTAGTCCTCTTTCCTGTATCCGGAGGGAGTTGTTCCCATGCGCTTTTTGAAAAGTCTGCTGAAATAGTTCACATTGTCAAATCCGCACTTTTCCGCCGTTTCAGATATGGACATACCAGTACTCTTTAAAAGCATACAGGCGTGATTTATCCTCAGGTCTATTATATATTCAAGGGGAGAGGCGTTATATGTTTTCCTGAAAATACGCATGAAATGCCTTTCGGAATAATGCGAAAGCTCTGCGAGCTGTCCGGCGGATATATCCTCCGTAAAGTTATTTTCCATGTACGAGACAGCCTTTGCAATATTTACCATGTCCTGCCTGTTATCGCCGTTATCAAAGCTGTACAGTCTTGAAAGAGTTACTGCAAGACGTGCAAACTGGGAGATAAGCATAGTCTTTCTGCATTCCGACCCGCTTTTATACTCACGCATCATATCATCCAAAAGCAGCTTTACCGCCTTGTAATTCTCATGCTTCAGCCTGAGTCTGCTCCTGAAGCTTTGCTCCTTGGTAATGCGCGGTTCAAGAACGAAAAGCGCCTGATATCCTGCGCTGGTCATGATGTCAGGCAAAGCTGAAAACATCTCGCTGTGACGGTACATTATATTGCATATGCGAAAATTTTCGGGATTTTTGTAACCGTGGATCGTATCGTTGCCGACAACAAAAACATCTCCCTTTTCTATCGTGTACTCTTCGCTGTTCACCACATGGACGGCGCTGCCCTCCGTAACTATCACCAGCTCGTTGAAATCACGGTGGCAATGTACGTAAAGATCCTGCTTATGCCAGCCGTACTGAATAAAAAAAGGAAAGTCCACATCATCCGTAAACCAGCTCAGGTATGCTTCCACAGAATTATTTTTCATAAATATCATCTCCCGCATCACATATTATTGTACCAAATTTTATTAGCATTTTCAAGACATACAGGGCTTTTTTTAGCACAAAACCGTCATGATGTGCTCTGCACCTTGAATAATTTGACATGGTAATGTATAATGTTTTTAAACAGATGAAAGGAGCCTTAATATGCCAAATCCATATTTACCGTCCTGGGAATATATCCCCGACGGAGAACCGAGAGTTTTCGGAGACCGTATATACGTTTACGGTTCCCACGATAGAGCCGGTTCGGTAAAGTTCTGCGACTACGTGCTTAAATGCTGGAGCGCGCCGCTCAATGACCTTAACAACTGGGTATGCCACGGAGATATCTTCCGTACCCGCGAAACGCTTGATTATCCCTCCGACACGGACTGGACAAACGAGTCAAACTATCTTTATGCCCCCGACGTAGTGGAAAAGGACGGAAAATATTACCTTTACGCCTATATAATCAACTCCATCGGCTGCGTTGCGGTAAGCGATAAGCCGGAAGGACCGTTCAGACTGCTGTCGAAATACAAATACACTATTCCGGACGAAATATGCTGCAACGGTTGGTTCATCGATCCAGGAGTGCTTGTTGACGACGACGGCAGAACATACATATACTGCGGATATGAACGTTCCTTTATGGCGGAAATAAACAGCGGCAATATGTATGAAGTGCTTGACGGAACGTGTATCGAACATATTATCCCTATAGAAAAAACCGAGGATTTTCCGGATGAGGAAGGCTTGTTCTTTGAAGCCTGTTCCCCGCGGAAGGTTGGGGATACGTATTACCTGATATATTCTCCGAAGCAGGGAAGCAGACTTGCGTATGCCACCTCAGACAAGCCCACGGGACCATTCAAGTACCGCGGCTATATAGTTGACAACGGAGTCGATTATCCCGGCGGCAACGACCACGGCTCTATCGTTCAGATAAACGGACAGTGGTACATTTTCTACCACCGCATGACGAACGGCACTATAATGTCCCGCCGCGGCTGCGCTGAAAAAATAACGATCCTTCCCGACGGCACTATTCCTACCGTGGAAATGACGTCTCTTGGATTTGAGGATTCTCTTGATCCGTATAAGATTACGCCCGCCGAGATAGCCTGCGTTCTGAAGGGCGGAGCTATCGTTACCGAGAAAAACGTGTTTGAACGTGTTGTGACCAATGTTACAGAGGAATGTGTTATCGGCTATAAATATTTTGATTTCGGGGACGACTTCGGCAGCAAGACCATGGAACTTTCCGTAAACGTGTGCGGCACTGGCTGCGACAGTATCCTGCACGTCCTTATCGACAGCGAGGACGGCGACGAAATAGGACAGATCAGGATAGGAAGAAACGGCGGCGCAGTTACCGGAAGGGTCAGAGCCGTTACAGGCAGACACAGCGTTTTCTTTAAGGCGGCAACCGAATATCCTCACGACTGGTCGGGAGAATCATTCAGAAGCAGATGTCTTTTTGAATTAAAGTCGTTCGTTTTTATGAAGTGAGGAGATTTGTAAAATGTTAAAGTTTGCACATTTAAAAAGAATCGTTGCGGCAGTGACGGCAGTATGCACATTTACAGCGGGATTGTGCGGCTGCTCCGTTGACGCAAAGGAAAGTATGAGAGAAATGACGACTATGGAAGTTGTCCAGGAAATGGGCCTGGGTATCAATCTGGGCAATACCATGGAGTCCAGCGGAATGAGCCTTGGATCTGTTTATGCATATGAGACCGGCTGGGGAAGTCCCGTTATTACGCAGCCGATGATACAGGGCTATGCAGACGCGGGCTTCGGTGTACTGCGCGTTCCCGTGGCATGGAGCAATCTTATGAATAAGCAGACTTATGAAATAAGCCCCGATTACATCGCGCGCGTTAAGGAGATCATAAATTGGGCTATCGGCGCGGATATGTACGTTATAATGAATATTCACTGGGACGGAGGCTGGTGGACCGGGTTCGCCAAGGACGATCAGCGCGACAAATGCTTTGAAAAATACGAAAGCATTTGGACTCAGCTATGCGCGGAGTTCGGCGAATACGGCGACAAGCTTATGTTCGAGTCTCTCAATGAAGAGGGCGGCTGGGAGGATATCTGGAACCGTTACAGCAATCAGGGCGACAAGGAAAAATCCTTTGGCATACTTAACGATATCAATCAGAGGTTTGTAAATATCGTACGCGGTTCAGGCGGAAACAACGAAAAACGCCACCTGCTTATCGCAGGATACAATACCGATATAGAACTTACCTGCGATCCTGCTTTTAAAATGCCGAACGATCCTGCGGGACGATGCGCAGTCTCGGTGCATTATTATGTTCCGTCAACCTTTGCGATCCTTGAAAAGGACGCAAGCTGGGGTAAGGCGCGTACCGAATGGGGCGACGAAAACGATATTGCTGAGCTTAACAAGTATATGGATATGATGAAAACCACATTTGTGAATAAGGGCGTTCCTGTTATTATCGGCGAGTACAGCGCATGCGGAAAAAACAAGACTCAGGAAATGAAACGGCTTTACGTGACGTCTGTATGCGAAGCGGCGTATACAAGAGGAATGTGCCCCGTGCTCTGGGACGTTACCGATGACTACTATATCAGGAGTACTGCCACATTCAAGGATAAGGAACTTTTGAAAGAATTTGACAAAATTAAAAAGCTTGAACGCGAAAGCTGAACATGAAAAAAGGAAAGGCTGCATATACGCTGCCTTTCCTTTTTATTGTTTATTAGTATAAGAAAGCACATATCCGTAAGGTAAGTGCTAAAGGAGATTTTCCAGCCTCATTCAGACAGATTTTCAACCGCGTATTCCATGATGGGATCGAGATTGTCGATAATAAACTGCTGAGCCTCCGGCTTGTACATTATGCACTTATATTCCGTTCCGTTTGCGGAGGTACGGTTTTCGGCAAATATGCCGATACTGTCCGATACCGAAGTGATATCCATATGGCTTTTTCCGTCGTTATCGGTATAGGTTTTTATAAACCCTACGTTTTTGAGCCAGCCTGTTAACGTTTTCCTAAGCGCCGCGGAGGACACGCGTATCTCCGCCGCGGAAATTATCCTGTCTGTAAAGGCTGATATAGTGAGAGGTTCAGTATCGGGTGACAGTTGGCCGCCCGCGTCCGTAATTGCGGAAAAGACTTGTCTTATCTCTTCGGGAGTGCGCAGTCTGCACATATCCTTTTTAGACGTTCGTTCGGTATTTACTTTGGCAGAGGTGTTCGAGTCGTAGACTTTTTTATCCGTATCCGTTTCAATATAGTCAGATATTGCCTGAATAAAATCCGCGCCGTACTTTTCAAGCTTTACCGCTCCTACGCCTGATACTTCAAGAAACTCGCTGTCTGTACGCGGCAGCTTTTCACACATATCAAGAAGCGCGGAATCGGCAAATATCACATACGAGGGGACTCTCTGAGCGGAAGCTATCTTTGAACGCAAGGTCTTGAGAGCCGCCAGCAGTCCTGGATCAGCGCTGAACGGCTCTGCCGCGTTTGTCATGGTAGCCGAAGCTTTTCTGCGTTTTAGTTCTTTTTCCTTGGGAAGCCTTGCGGAAATACCTGCATTTCCTTTCAGTACCTCCGCCGCAGAGGGTCTCACCCGCAGTATCGGGTATTCGCCGTCCGTTTTTTCAATGTATTCCTGCATAATAAGCCTGTCGATAATACTTCTTATGCGCTTTTCTGAAGCGTCTCTCATAATTCCGTAGGTGGACAAGGAATCGAGTCCCGCAGATGTTATCTTTTCGTTTTCACTGCCCCGCAGCATATCGCATACCATTTTTACACCGTATTTTTGCCCCGAACGGATAATACAGGACATTATCTTCTGGGAATCTACCGTAATGTCCTCATACGGCTCATCGGAACAGCACCATGAACAGTTGCCGCATTTCCCGGTGGATTTTTCTCCGAAGTATCCGAGAATATAGCTGCGCAGACACTCCGCGCCGGTGCAGTAAAATATCATATCTTTAAGACGCTTCATATCGCGGCTGCGCATGGTCTGAACCTCGTCGGGAGAAAGCTCCGACTGTTCATGGCTCTTGTTTATCAGAAACCGCGCTGTGTGTATGTCCGAGCCGTTGTACAGCAGTATACAGTCCGCGGGGGAACCGTCCCGCCCCGCACGCCCCGCCTCCTGATAGTAGCTTTCCACGTCCTTGGGCATATTGTAGTGGATAACATATGATACGTTGGATTTGTCGATACCCATGCCGAATGCGTTGGTGGCTACCATTATGTTTTTTCTGTCGTAGATGAAATCCTCCTGATTTGACGACCTTTCGGCTTCTCCCATGCCTCCGTGATATGACGTTACCGAAAAGCCGTCTCTTGAAAGCCGTTCCGTAATATTTTCAACGTTTTTTCTGGTGGAACAGTAAACTATCCCGCTCCTTCCCTCCGAGGAGTATTTTTCCGCAAGCTGCTTTAATGCTGCGTATCTGTCAGCAGGACTGCGCACCTCGAAATAAAGATTTTTTCTGTCAAAGCCCGTAACAAGCGTGTACGGGTCGTTCATTTCCAGCAGTCTTACTATGTCCTGCCTGACCTGATCCGTGGCGGTGGCGGTAAACGCCGTTACAACAGGACGTTTGGGTAGTCTTTCTATAAACCGCGGGATATTCATGTAGCTGGGGCGGAAATCCTGACCCCACTGAGAGATGCAGTGCGCCTCGTCCACTGTTATCATTGAAATGTCCGCATTTTCCGCAAAGCTTAAAAATGCGCCGCTTTCGAGCCGTTCGGGAGCGGCGTAAATCAGCTTGTACATACCGTTTTCTGCGTTTTGAATAACGGTGCGTATCTGATTTTCCGTAAGAGAGCTGTTTATGTAAGCCGCCTTTATCCCCGACTGGACAAGAGAAGTAACCTGATCCTGCATAAGAGATATGAGCGGAGATATTACGATAGATATGCCTGTCTGCAATAGCGCGGGCACCTGATAGCATATGGATTTTCCCGCGCCGGTGGGCATTACTCCGAGGGTGTCCCTGCCGGAAAGTATGCTGTCAGTGATTTCCTCCTGACCCGGACGAAAGGAGGCGTATCCAAAATATTTTTGAAGAGTTTGCCGGATATCGCAGCAGTTCATACTAATTTATCATCTCACGATCGGTATTTTAATGTAGTTTACAGTATTTTTGTTTTTGCCGGTATTTCCAACATTATTATACCAGTAAATGCAAAACAAGTCAAATGATTTATTTGTTTCCGGCGTGATATCAGTATTCTTCCGGTATAAAAGCCGTTTTGTACATAAGTACAGTACGAAGCGGTACAGCATTATAACAGGAAGTCGTGACCTCGACCGCAGCACAGCTTTTTGCATGACGCCGTAAAAATATTAAAATACGGTTGAAATCCGCAGAAAAATAGTGTATAATAAAAACAATATATTTTGGTAAAGGAGCAAACCTTATGTACAACGATATTATGGATACTATCGGCTTTGTAGCCGCAGCCGATCCCGAAGTGGGGGAAGGCATGAAGAACGAGCTTGCACGCCAGCGCAGGAATCTGGAGCTAATCGCAAGCGAGAACCTTGTTTCTCCTGCGGTAATGGCGGCAATGGGGTCTGTCCTTACAAATAAATACGCCGAGGGATATCCCTCAAAGCGTTATTACGGCGGCTGTCAGTGCGTTGATATTGTGGAAAATATTGCTATAGACCGCGCCAAAAAGCTGTTCGGAGCAGGTTCTGCAAACGTTCAGGCACATTCGGGAGCGCAGGCTAACACAGCCGTGTATTTTGCTCTCCTCGAACCGGGAGACACTGTCCTCGGCATGAGCCTTGCCCACGGCGGACACCTTACCCACGGCTCTCCGGTAAACCTTTCCGGTAAATACTTCAACTTTGTTTCCTACGGTCTGGGTGACGATGAGACTATTGACTACGATAAGGTGGAGGCTCTTGCAAAGGCTAACAAACCCAAGCTTATCGTAGCGGGAGCTTCTGCTTATCCGAGAATTATTGATTTCCCTAAGCTTCGCGAGATCGCCGATTCGGTAGGCGCGTACCTTATGGTGGACATGGCTCATATCGCGGGACTGGTTGCTGCGGGAGTACACCCTACGCCCGTACCGTATGCTCATGTTACGACAACTACTACCCATAAGACTCTGAGAGGCCCCCGAGGCGGGCTTATCCTCACTAACGACGAGGAGCTTGCAAAGAAGATAAACAAGGCTGTTTTTCCCGGCATACAGGGAGGTCCACTTATGCACGTTATCGCCTCAAAGGCCGTTTGCTTCGGCGAGGCTCTCAAGCCGGAGTTCAAGGAGTACGGCAAAAAGGTAGTTGAGAATGCTCAGGCGCTTGCAAAGGGTCTTGTGAACAGAGGCTTCAACCTTGTTTCGGGCGGCACAGACAATCACCTTATGCTTGTTGACCTCCGTCCTTTCGACATTACCGGCAAGGAGCTTGAACGCCGCCTTGACGAGGTTTACATCACCGTAAACAAAAATGCTATCCCCAACGATCCGCAGAGTCCCTTTATCACAAGCGGTGTGAGAATAGGCACTCCCGCTGTAACGAGCCGCGGTCTGGACGTTGACGATATGGAAAAGATCGCTGAGTACATTTATCTTACCGCTAAGGATTTTGAGGGTAAGGCTGACGAGATAAGAGCGGGCGTAAATGAAATTTGCGCTAAGTATCCTCTTTATGAATAACTGAAAAATAAACAGAGCAAGAGGTTTGGGTCTGTATTGTCAAGCGTAAAAGCTAAACCTGTTCCTCTTGCTTTTTAGGAGAGTTTTAATGAGCGGAAATAAAATTAAAGTACAGTTTTGCAAGCAACCGCGGTATTTTAATGATTTTCATTGTATAGGCGGCGCTTGTCCTATGACGTGCTGTTATGGGTGGGGGAACATCGACTGGACAAAGGACGAGGTAGAAAAGCTGAAAGGCGCGGAATGTTCTGAAGAATTAAAATCACTTATTGAAAAAACGTTTGTTGAAAACGGCAGCAAGTATAATGTGAAATACAATGAAAAAGGATTTTGTCCGCTTTTGGATGAGAACGGATTGTGCAGAATACAAAAAGAACTGGGTGTTGAGTATATGTCAAAGACCTGTATAATCTACCCCAGGCATTCAATTATAAGCGGAAATACCGCTACGAATTACTGCAATATGTCATGCTATCATGTTATTGATACTCTGTGCAGGCAAAAGGACAGCATGGCAATTGAAAACTTACTACCCAAGTCGGCTAAGGTAAAAGAGATGGCTACAGACATAGACGGTGCAAACGATGTTTTGAAGTCTCCTGAACTCAAATTTCGGAATCAGCTGTTTGATTTATTCTATGATATTATATCAGATGAATCCTACAGCCTTGAAACCGCGTTAACTCTTGGCGCTCTTGCTGCAAATAATTTAGATAAGATCGTTCGCTCAGGGGAGACAAACCGTATACCTGATATTATTCCTTCGTTGAAAAAACAGCTTAAAAATCCTGAGCAGATAAAAAACTGGAAGATATAAAGCCTAATTATTCGGTAAAGCTTGGCTTTGCGAAAAAGCTGGACGAGGTCGTAATCAAATTAAAGCTGATAGACGGGCTATGCGAAAATGGCGTACTGAGTGCAGATAAATTTAATGAGGGAATGAGAAGATTCAACGCGGAATTTTATGAAAGACCCTTTGCGCTCAGAAATATTGCTCTGAACCTGCTTCTTGAACTTAAGATACCGTTCAGGGACAAAAATTACAGCATTTTTGAAAATTACTGTTATTATGCTGCGGCTGTTGCAGCGGTAAAGCTTACGGCGGCGTCAATATTTGTAAAAAACAACGAATCGCAAGCTATGGTAAATCCCGTGGTCACAGGCAGCGATAAGGTTGCCGATGCGGTCAGGAACATGAAAATATCATTTAAGATCAAAACGGACTCAGAGCATGAGTTTAAGACCCGTCTGGCATATATAGATCGTTTTTTTGCACATAACAATAATAATGTCAAAGTTATTCTTGATATGTATAAAGAGCTTAACTGTATGTCGCCTGCGTACATAGCTTTAATTGTTAAGTAAGGTCGTGATCTTATGACTGCCCCTCTTGCGGACAGGATACGTCCGAAGACTCTTGACGACGTTGTTGGACAGTCCCACATTTTAGGCGAGGGAAAGCCCCTGCGCCGTATAATCGAAAACGGACAGATACCGAACATGATATTTTACGGCAGTTCCGGAGTGGGTAAAACAACCGTTGCACGCATAATTGCCGAAAATACCCATATGAAGCTTCACAAGCTGAACGGTACCTCCGCGTCCATTTCCGATATCAAGGACGTTATAGCCGACACCAACACCCTGGACGGCGTTAACGGCGTGCTGCTTTATCTGGACGAGATACAGTACCTCAACAAAAAGCAGCAGCAGTCCCTGCTGGAATACATTGAAAACGGACAGATAACTCTTATCGCCTCCACAACGGAGAATCCGTATTTTTACGTCTATAACGCCATAATCAGCCGCTCCACGGTATTCGAGTTCAAGCCGATAACCGCCGAAGAGCTTATGCCCGCAATCAGCAGAGCGTTCAGTATCGCGGCGGACGAGCTTGGAATAAAGGTAAAGGTGGAAAAGGGAGCGGTTGAGCACATCGCCCGCGGCTGCGGGGGAGATGTACGGAAATCCATAAATACCGCTGAACTGTGTGTTCTGTCGGCGGCGAGCGGAGCGGGAGAGATAGTCATAAAAAAAGAGACCGCCGAGGCTCTGACTCAGCGCAGTAATATGCGCTACGACCGCGACGGCGACTCACATTATGATATTTTATCCGCATTGCAGAAGTCCATACGGGGTTCCGACGAAAACGCCGCGCTCCACTATGCGGCGCGGCTTATCGAGGCGGGGGACATTATTTCGCTGTCCCGCCGTTTGCTTGTTATAGCCTCCGAGGATATCGGTCTTGCATATCCCCAGGCTATGTCTATTGTAAAAGCCTGCGTGGACAGCGCAATGCAGCTGGGGCTTCCCGAAGCGCGGCTCCCGCTTGCGGAAGCGGTCATACTGCTTTCTACGGCTCCCAAATCCAATTCGGGCATTAACGCTATCGACGCAGCTCTGGAGGACATCCGCACAAGAGAATGCGGGGATTTTCCACGACATTTGCAGAATAAGCATTATGACGGCGAGGGTGCGGCGGTCAGGGGACAGCACTATCTGTACCCGCATAATTTTCCGAATCATTACGTTGATCAGCAGTATCTTCCCGATCCGATCAAGGACAGGGTATACTATGAATACGGCGACAACAAGACCGAACAGACTGCGAAGCTGTACTGGCAGAAGATAAAAAAAGGCGGTAATCCTTAAAAGTTTGATAGCGGGATATTTACGCCCTGTTGCTTCAGGGCGCAGTTTTTCGTGACTGGAAACTGTTTTCTGCGGTCAGAATCTGCTCTCGATCAGTTTTGCTGACGAATCGGGAGAATATTTCCAGTATGACAGCCGCCCCTCGGTGATGAAATATTCAGGAGGACGGTGAATATCCGCGCCGCTGAAAACGTCCACAATAATTAGCTTGACTTTCATTTTTTCGGGAATGAGAGCCTTTATGTAAACGCTTGCGTTCTGACCTATGGACACGCCCTCTTTCGGTTCGGCGAGTCCTGCCAGATTGGGCGCAAGCTCAACGAAAATGCCGTAGTCCTCAACGCTTCGGATCACTCCTGAAACGGTTTCTCCGTAGTTGAAGCGGGCGGCGTTTTCCTCCCATGTTCCCAGCAGCTCCTTGTGTGAGAGCCATACCCTGCCGCCGCTCACATCTTTTATAACCACGTGAATATCCTGTCCTGCCCGGAAACGGTCGGATGGGTGGGATATCCTCGATATGGATATCGCGTCTATGGGTATAAGGGACGGTATGCCGCAGCCTATATCCACAAAAGCCCCGAACTGTTCGAGATGAGTTACCTTGGCTGGAATGATATCTCCGGGGGAAAGGCGGGAAATAAAGCTTTCCATGCATTCTTCCTGAACCTCGCGGCGGGAAAGTACGGCGGTATAGCTTCCGGAATCGTTTTTCAGAAGCTGTTTTACCTTGAAGCAGACGGGCTTGTTTACCCGTGTGATAAGGGCAATATCCTTTGTGGAACCGTCAGCTATGCCAAGCGCGCCTTCCTCATGGTAAATTATTCCCGAACAGTTTGCGCAGGGAAGCTCCACATGGAGATTATGACCGCTGTCGCACATGGTAACACGAGCTTCGAGTATCTTTTCCTGAGCCATAGCCTCCTGCAAAGCGAAAATGGACTTTATGCTGTTTTGATTGTCGGGCGACATAAAAAGCGCGCCCTCCGGATAGTAATTGTTCATTTTGTACCTCCCGAGTTTTAATACTGATTTCTGATCAAATCGCAGATCCAGAATCAGTATGATTGAATTTTATCCGCTTTTCAATCTTATGCGGAGGACAAAACCGATATTCTATAATATTTTATAATTTGGAAATGTTTCTGCCGCCGTGTGCGATGATAAGCTTCGACACTACGGGATACTCCTCTTTTCTGCAGATTACCTCGAGTATATGGTCGTTGTGCATATAGTCGGTCTGATGTCCGTCGACCTCGCTGGGTGAAAAAGCTATGGGAGTGTATACAGGCATTGAATAGGTCGGTGTTGAGGATATCACGTTAAATGACGAAAAAACGTTTAATCCAAGGTCTCCGTTGTCTGGATACAGCTCTTTTGTCTCCACCGAGGAAAGGGGAGATACGGCTCTTTTGATAGCTCCTGCGGCAAAATCCGCGCTGTCCGGGGAGTCAAAGCTTGCGATTATTTTCATGGATATTTTCCTTTCATTTTTTGATAATTTGTGCAGATTGCTCAGTTTTAGGCGCGTTTTTCACGTCTTTGTATAGTTTGTATATAATTTCTGAAAATATTGATGAAAATAATTGCCTTTACGCTGTAAAATGTGGTATAATATTTATAATTGCTGATAATTTTGAAAGGATATTTTTATGGACATTCGCCCGTCTGATATATTAACAATGAAAAAAAAACACCCATGCGGAAGTTCTCGTATGTTCGTGCTCAGGTCGGGAATGGACTTTAAGCTTAGGTGCGAGGGCTGCGGACACGAATTTATGGTTCCCAGAAGCAAGATAGAGAAAAATGTCAAGGCAGTGGAACGTCCTGCCAATGGAGAATCTTAGCGGTCTCATACACTTTAATCGAATTTAAGTGCAGGAGGTATCGCCGCAATGTTTGAAAAATTAAAGCTAACAGAGCAGAAATACGAAGAGATCAGCCAAAAGCTGACTGATATTGAGGTAATCAGCGACAATAAGCTCTACACGTCGCTGATGAAAGAATATAAAAATCTTACACCGATAGTGGATAAATACCGCGAGTACGTAAGGTGCAAAAAGACAATGGAAGACGCCAAGGAGCTTCTGGACGAATCTGGCGGCGACAGGGAGATGAAAGAGCTTGCCCAGCTCGAATTTGACGAGAGCAGGGAAACTTTGGAAACGCTTGGCGAAGAGCTGAAGATACTGCTGCTTCCCAAAGACCCCAACGACGACAAGAACGTTATTATAGAAATACGCGGCGGTGCTGGAGGCGAGGAGGCTTCTCTTTTTGCAGGTTCGCTTTTCCGTATGTATACCATGTACGCCGAGGCTCGCCGCTGGAAGACCGAGATACTCAACGCAAACGAGACGGAACTGGGCGGATTCAAGGAGGTAAGTTTCTCTATTGAGGGAGATGGGGCATATTCCCGATTTAAGTACGAAAGCGGAGTACACCGCGTTCAGAGAGTGCCTGAGACCGAATCGCAGGGACGTATCCATACATCCACGGTAACGGTTGCGGTGCTTGCTGAGGCCGATGAGGTGGAACTGGAGATAAATCCCGTCGATTTGAAAATAGACGTGTTCCGCGCTTCTGGAGCGGGCGGTCAGCACATAAACAAAACCGAGTCTGCCGTTCGCATAACTCATCTTCCTACGGGAGTGGTAGTTGAGTGTCAGGACGAGCGCAGTCAGCACAAAAATAAGGATAAGGCGATGAAAATTCTGCGGTCGAGGCTCTACGAGGCTTTGCTGGAGGAGCAGAATGACAAGATCGCTTCGGAAAGGAAATCCCAGGTGGGCACGGGAAACCGCTCCGAAAGGATAAGGACGTACAATTTTCCCGAAAGCCGCGTTACCGACCACAGGATCGGTCTTACGCTGTACCGGCTTGAATATATTTTAAACGGCAATTTGGACGAAGTGATCGACGCTCTCGCCACTGCCGATCAGGCGGCGAAGCTTGCGTCGCAGTTTACGCAGGAGGACGCATAAGCGGTGGACTTCAATACAAAACTTTTGGGCACGTCCGAGGAGGAGCTTCGGTACGCGGCTGGGCTTCTTGCGCGCGGAGAGATAGTTGGTATGCCGACCGAGACTGTATACGGTCTTGCTGCCGACGCGGAAAATCCGAGAGCGGTGGAGAAAATTTTTGCCGCAAAAGGCAGGCCACAGGATAATCCGCTTATAGTTCACATTGCGGATATCGAACGGCTCGAGGAGTACGCTCACAGTATTCCCGCCATTGCATACCGTCTTGCGGAAAAATTCTGGCCGGGACCGTTGACTATGGTTCTGCCTAAAAAAGAAATAATTCCTGATGTTACAAGCGCGGGACTTAATACGGTTGGTATCCGTATGCCATGCCACGAGGCGGCAAGAAGTCTTATCCGGTTGAGCGGAAAGGCTTTGGCAGCTCCGTCGGCAAATATTTCGGGAAGTCCCAGTCCAACGGAAGCGGCTCACGTTATGGCGGATATGCAGGGACGTATCCCTGCGGTCGTGGACGGAGGAAGCTGTCCCGTGGGAGTGGAGAGTACGGTAATTTCCTTTGAGGGTGGCGCTGTCAGGATACTCAGACCGGGGTTCGTTTCGGCTGAGGAACTGTCCGAATGGGCGGAGGTAATATGCGACAGACATATCACGGAAGCCGCCGCTGAGGGAGAAAAGGTTCTGTCTCCGGGAATGAAATATAAGCATTATTCGCCGAAAGCGAATGTTACTGTAGTGGACGGAAACGAGGAGCAGTACCTTGAATACGTCGGTCAACACAGGGGAGACGGGGTCTGCGCGATGATATTTGGCAGTGAAGCCGATAAGTGCATGATACCTTATATCACCTATGGAGACACGTCTGAGGAGCAGGCTGCAAACCTTTTTGCCGTACTGAGAAAGCTTGATGATATCGGTGCGGATCAGGTGTACGCCCGTATGCCTTCACCGGAGGGTGTGGGACTTGCGGTCTATAACCGTCTGCTGAGAGCGGCGGGATTTGAGGTCATCAGGCTTTAGCCTGCTTGGAGATAGGAATATGTAACGGAAAATTTGACAAAATCAAAAACATGAAAGGAATGGAAAATATGAGCGAGTCAGCCGGGGCGGCTGTAGTTGGTCTGACGGGGCAGAGCGGCGCGGGAAAAACAACGGTATGTAAGGTATTTGACAAAAAAGGATTTGCTGTAATCAATGCGGATACGATTGCCCGAATTATTATGGAAAAGGATTCTCCTTGCCTTGCGGAGGTAACGGAGTGTTTCGGAAACGGAATTTTGCTGGAGGATGGAAGCCTTAACAGGCAGAAGCTTGCGGACATTGTCTTTGGGGATCATGAAAAGCTTATGCAGCTTAACGCAATAAGCTATCCTTACATAACTTCGGAAATTCTGAAGATGATAAACAAGTACCGCGACGAAAGCAAAAGATACGTACTTATTGACGCTCCAACGCTTTTTGAAAGCAGAGCTGACGATTTCTGCGACCTTATCATAAGCGTTACAGCTTCTGAAAATCTCAGGCGGGAAAGGATAGCCGCAAGGGACGGTCTTACCGAGGAGCAGATCAGCGAGAGGTTTTCCTCTCAGCATACCGAAGAGTTTTTCATAAACCATTCCGATTTTATAATAAAGAACAACAACTCCGTTGAGGAACTTATTGAAAAGGCGGAGGAAGTTGCCGAAAAAGTCAAGGAGTACTACAATGCTTAAAAAGCTTGGCGGTTTTCTCATAATCGTGCTGCTGGGACTTATCATATGGGCAGTCTGCAATATGGAGGGTCTCAGCAGAAAATACGTCTACCCCATTGGGTACAGCGATATGGTGGAGACGGCGTCTATGGAGACCGGGATAGACAAGTATCTGATTTACGCCGTTATAAGAACTGAAAGCAATTTCAATGCGGAAGCCGAATCGGAGGTCGGTGCACGTGGTCTTATGCAGCTTATGGAGGACGCATTCGACTGGGTAAAGTTCCGTATGGAGGACGACCGAAGCGTTACCTACGATGATATGTACGATCCGGGTTATAATATAGAGTACGGCAGCTTTCTGCTGAAGCTTCTTTACGAGGAGTACGGCGATGAAAGGACTGCTCTTGCGGCGTATCATTCCGGAAGGGGAAGCGTTAACGGCTGGCTGGAGGATAAGAACTACAGCTCGGACGGAAAGACTCTCGATAAGATACCCTCGGATACTACGGAACACTACGTAAAAAAGGTTATGACGGCTTACGAAGGGTATACTAATTTGTACAACCGGAGCGAAAAATAACGCGGCAATTTCTGCATTGAAAGCGAGAATCATCAAATGCAGCTTATTTCAGCGTTTGTGTTTTAATATAGCGCTTTGTTTGAATATTTTATAGACAGTCAAGCTAAAGCGGCAGAAGCAGTTCTTGCTTTTGGTCTCTTAATATCTTGCGTCTGTTAGGAAAGGATTGATTTGGTATGGCAAAGGAAAAATCAAAGGCAGAGCTTCTCAAAGAGCAGCTTTTTATGGAGAAAAAGCACGCGGGGCTTATTATGTCCGAGTTGGAAATTGTGGCTTGCGATGATTTTTGCGAGAGCTACAAGAATTTTCTTGATCGCTCCAAGACCGAGCGTGAGGCTGCAAAGACTGCGATAGCTCTTGCCGAAAAAGAAGGTTTTAAGGAATATAAGGCGGGAATGTCTCTGAAAGCCGGGGATAAGATTTATTACTGCAATCGCAGCAAGGCGGTCATCTTGGCAGTAATAGGCAGCGAGCCTTTGGATAAGGGAGTTCACCTTGCGGCTGCGCATATCGACTCCCCAAGACTTGATCTTAAACAGAATCCCCTTTACGAGGACAATGATATTGCTCTTTTCAAGACTCACTACTACGGCGGTATCAAAAAGTACCAGTGGACGGCAATGCCCCTTGCATTACACGGCGTAGCTGTCAAAAAAGATGGAACAAAGGTGGAACTGCGTATAGGAGAGGAAGAAAACGATCCCGTATTCTTTGTAAGCGACCTCCTGCCACATCTTGCTCAGGAGCAAGTGAAGCGTACTCTTGCGGAGGGCATAAAGGGAGAGGAGCTTAACGTTGTCGTAGGTTCCAGACCTTTCCGTGACGACGATGTGAGCGAAAAGGTAAAGCTGAATATCATGGCGGTGCTGAATGAAAAGTACGGTCTGACCGAAGCGGATTTCCTTTCGGCGGAGTTTGAAATGGTTCCCGCTTTTAAGGCTAAGGACGTGGGATTTGACCGGAGTCTTATCGGGTCTTACGGACACGATGACAGGGTATGCGCCTATACCGCTCTGGAGGCTATTCTCGGCTGCGATAAGGTAAACAAGACCGCCGTGGTCTGCCTTACCGACAAGGAGGAAACAGGCAGTGACGGCAACACCGGACTTTGTTCCGCGTATCTTAAAAATTTCCTGTACGATCTTGCGGACAGCTTCGGCGTAAAGGGCAGGACTCTTGTATCCAATTCAGAATGTCTTTCTGCAGACGTAAACGCTGCGTTTGATCCGACCTTCCCCGACGTTGTGGAGAAGCGCAATGCCGCTTTCCTGAACAAGGGCGTGGTGGTGACTAAGTTTACCGGTTCAAGAGGAAAGTCGGGAACTTCCGACGCTTCCGCTGAATTTGTAGGCAGAGTTCGTGCCCTAATGGAAAATAACAGCATTATCTGGCAGACGGGAGAGCTTGGCAAGGTTGATCTCGGCGGCGGCGGGACAGTTGCTGCATATATTGCCAATCTCGGCATGGACGTTATCGATGTAGGAGTACCTGTTCTGGCAATGCACGCTCCCTACGAGATCGTGGCGAAAACCGACGTCTACATGACATACAAGGCGTTCTGCGCGTTTTTGGGTGAGTAAAACGTTCTGATTTGGTACGGCGGACGGAGAGGCTGTCCGCCGTACGGTTTGTCCGGGAGGAAAGTGACATTATAACAAAATTAGGAAAGATTGTCTTGACAATATCGGCAGTCCTTATAGCTTTGGCATCAGCATTTTTCTTACTTTCGGTGAACTCCTACAACGCTGTAGAATTTTCGCGTGAAATATGCGTTTCCGGCTGGCAGGGGAAAGTTACATATTCCATGCTTTCCGACGAGTTGAAGAAAATAATTTCCGAAGAAGAGTTTTCAGACAGTACGCCAGAAGCAAGAATGGCAATGTACCGAAAGCTGGAAGACCTTGTGCTTGACAGCAGCGAGCATTTTTATTGCTCAACGTCTTGGTGGAAAACACCCTGCTTTGAGTCGTATACGATTGACGGTATTACATATTCAATTGATATAGAAATTGACTTTAATAAATGTTTGAACGGCATTAAGGCAGTTAATTTTACTTGCCATATTTTATAAAATTAAATCTACGGAGAAAAGCTTATGAGCATTACGATAAATATTTACTACAGCGGAGAAAACGGAAACGCAAGAAAATTTGCGGAAGAAATGGAAAACAGCGGTACGGCTGAACTTATCCGCGGAGAGGACGGAAACGAAAAGTACGAATATTTCTTTCCTTTAAGGGACTGCGAAACTGTTCTGCTTATTGACCGCTGGCGTGATCAGCAGTCCATAGACCTTCACCATTCGTCGCCTATGATGAAAACCATAACCCAATTAAGGGAAAAATATGATCTGCGCATGAGCGTCGAGCGGTTTGTATCGGATAAAGACGGTATCCCCGATTCCGATGAAAAATTCATAAAAAGATAAATGCTTTTACTTTGCAGTACGGCTGTCTGCACATTTGGGGGAAATTTGATTTGGGAAATATTACAATAAGAACAGCTGATATAAACGATGTGGACACTCTCGTCCGTTTCAGATTTTTATACATGACCGATGTGGAGGGCGAGCTTTCAGAGGCGCAGGCAGACGCGCTAAAAGCTCAGCTCCCCGCATACTTCAAGGAGCACATGGGGCGGGATTTCACCGCATATTTTGCCGAGGACAAAGGAGTACCGGTAGCTGTGATATTCATGGTAAGGCTGCAAAAGCCAGCAAGCGTACACTTTTTAAGCGGCAGCACATGTTATCTGATGAATGTGTACACCTGCAACGGATACCGCCGAATGGGGATAGCCTCCCAAATTCTGGACAGGCTTATTGAGGACGCAAAAAAAGAGGGCATCACCTGCATAGACCTTTCCGCAACAGAAACGGGTAAGCCGGTGTACTTGAAAAAAGGTTTCATTCCCCGCGGAAATACCGAAATGCGTATGGAATTGTAAGCCAATTAAAACAACGGAACGGTTTTGGCAGAATCTCAATAATAAAACGAATAAGAAAGGTATTTTTGCAGTTTATTAAAAATTTTTTATTTGCATTAGCGGAATTTGTTTTTGCTTGTGTAAATTTATGCCAGCTAATATAAAGTTAAAACAAAATCCGTCTGCAAAAGTGCAGACGGATTCAATCGTTATTCTTTTATCTTTCCCTTGCAGAAGCTGTCAATATACCGGTCTATACAGCGCTCAATGATCGCTATTGCGTCTTCTCTTCCTTTCATTTCATCAATGACTGTTTCTTTGCCCTCCAGCGATTTATACACTGTAAAGAAGTGGGACATTTCGTCAAAAACATGTTTAGGAAGCTCGCTTATGTCCTTGTAGCTGTTATATGTCGGATCGTTGAACGGGATAGCGATTATTTTGTCGTCCAGCGCACCGTTGTCCAGCATGGAGATCACTCCGATAGGGTAGCATTTCACAAGCGCAAGCGAGTTTATTGGTTCGGAGCAAAGCACCAGTACATCCAGCGGGTCGCCGTCCTCTGCATAGGTGCGGGGGATAAAGCCGTAGTTGGCAGGGTAGTGCGTAGAGGTGTACAAAACTCTGTCCAGCAGCAGGAAACCAGTTTTCTTGTCAAGTTCATATTTCATTTTGCTGCCCTTTTGAATTTCGATTACTGCGTAAAAGTTCTCCTTTGTAATGCGGTTGGGGGAAATGTCGTGCCAGATGTTCATAGTTATCTATCCTTTCAGAAGCAAGATTTTTAGAGGCAAGAAGCCGTATTGCTTAAAACCTGCTTTAATATTTAAACAAATTTGCCCGCTCCCTTGAGAGGGACTGTACAGTATAGGTTTATTCTTTACTGCGGCGTGGAGGACTTACGCCGCGTGGCGTTTCACGCTCGGTTTCTCCTATAATGTACTTAGGTCTGTTCTTGACCTCCATGTATGTCTTAGCAAGGTACTGCCCCAAAATACCAATGCAGAAAAGCTGTATCCCTCCCACAAGGCATATCAGTGTTACGACAAGGGGAGTACCCCACATTTCCTCACCGCAGATAAGGGTCTTGAGAGCCACTAAAATGGCAAGGAGCAGGAAGACAAGTCCCATAATAACAGCAAGATAAAGAGGGGCTGTGGAAAACGCCGTTATACCCTCAAAGGAGTACAGAAGCAGCTTCCAGAAGCTCCATGTGGTCTTGCCGGCGGCGCGCTCTACATTTTCGTACTCGATATACTTTGTTCTGAAGCCTACCCAGCTGAAGATACCCTTGGAAAAACGGTTGTACTCCTGCATTGAAAGTATCGCGTCAACCATTTGCCGAGTCATGAAGCGAAAGTCTGAGGTGCTCTCAGTAATATGGGTCTGGGAAATTTTGTTTATTACCTTATAGAAGCTTCTGGCAAAAAATGACAGCAGCTTCGGCTCGCCTTTTCGGGAGGTGCGCTGAGTGGAAGCACAGTCGTACTCGCCGCTTGAAACATACTCGTACATTTCCGGGAGAAAGGACGGCGGGTGCTGAAGATCGGCGTCCATTATCACAACGTAGTCTCCTTTGGAATGTTCCATTCCCGCAAGCATACCCGCCTCCTTGCCGAAGTTGCGGCTGAACGAAATGTATCGGAAACGCTTATCCTCGGCGGAATATTTCCGCAGGATATCAAGCGTTCCGTCCTTTGAACCGTCGTCTATAAAGAGAAATTCAAACTCCAGACCGGGATTTTTTTCCGACATTTCTTTAGACACACGCAGTATTTCCGTATGAAACAGCGGCAGGACTTCTTCCTCGTTATAGCATGGGACTATCACTGTTATAAGTTCTTTTTCCATTTAATGGCTTCCTTTTCAAAATTAAGGGGGTAGGGGAAATGACAAATCATTCTACGGTCACGGACTTTGCAAGATTTCTCGGCTTATCCACGTCGCAGCCTCTCTGTACCGCCGTGTAGTACGCTATAAGCTGCATTGCCACAACCGATATAAGAGGCAGGAACAGATCCTCAGCGTTGGGCAGACCTATCTTGAAATCGGCGCATTCACTGTCAAGCTGCTCGCTTTCCTTGCATATCATTACCACCTTTGCGCCGCGGCTTTTCACCGTACGCACGTTCGACAAGGTTTTTTCAAACAGCGCGGACTGGGTCGCCACCGCGATAACAGGCGTCCCCTCCTCAATAAGGGAAATAGTTCCGTGCTTCAGTTCACCCGCCGCATAGGCTTCGCTGTGAATGTAGGAAATTTCTTTCAGCTTCAGCGATCCCTCCATGCTAAGGGCGTTGTCAAGTCCTCTGCCTATGTACATCAGGCTGGAGGCGTTGAAAATTTTGGAAGCAACATACTGGTACGGCGCAACGTCCTCCAGACATTCCTTTATTTTTGGGGGGACTTCCTCAAGTCCCGCCACAAGCCGCCTGCACTCGCTTTCGTCGATCTTGCCCAAAGCGTAGGCTACTTCAAACGCAAACAGGTACATAAACGCCACCTGCACCGCATACGCCTTTGTGGAGCATACCGAAATCTCGGGACCCGCATTTGTGTAAATTACCATATCAGCCTCGCGGGCAATGGACGAGCCCACAACATTTACCACGGCGAGGGTCTCCGCGCCCTTGCGCTTAGCGATCTTTAAAGCTTCCAATGTATCGGCGGTCTCGCCGGACTGGGAAATAATTACAACCAAGTCATCCTCTGAAACCAGCGGATCGCGGTAACGGAACTCCGAAGCGATGTCAACGATAACGGGAGTCCGCGCCAGAGCCTCGATGAGATACTTGCCCACCATTCCCGAGTGCATAGCAGAGCCGCAGCCGACGATAAAAATATTTTTATAGCTGCGTATCTTTTCAGGAGTAAGACCGCATTCACCGAAGTCGGGCAGACCGTCCCTGATTCGGGGGGAAACGGTGTTCCGCAAAGCGTCCGGCTGCTCGTGTATCTCTTTCAGCATGAAATGCTCGTAGCCGCCCTTTTGCGCGGAAGCAACGTCCCAGGTCGCTGTAAGAAGCTCCTTTTCAATAGGCTCGCCGTGCATATCGGTAAAGCGTATGCCGCTTTCGTCAAGTACGGCTATCTCTCCCCTTTCAAGGCAGTAGTAATCGCGGGTATGCTCCAAAATAGCGGTAACGTCCGAAGCGATATAGCTCTCGCCATCCCCCTTGCCTACGATAAGAGGACTGTCCTTTCTCACCGCATATATCACGTTTTTATGCTCGCGGAAAATAATTCCGAGAGAGTACGCTCCCTCGATGTCCTCCACGGCCTTTTCAATAGCCTTGACAGGGTCTCCGTTATAGTAGTAATCCAGCAGCTTAGCCACGGTCTCGGTGTCCGTCTCGCTTTCAAAGCCGTAGCCCTTGCCTGTCAGAAAAGCCTTTATTTCGCGGTAATTCTCGATAATTCCGTTGTGGACTATACACACCCTGCCGTTTCCTATGGGGTGAGCGTTCACGTCCGAGGGTTCGCCGTGGGTCGCCCAGCGGGTGTGACCTATGCCGCAGGTCGCGTTCAGCTTTTTCTCCGCTTTAAGCTTGGGAGAAAGCCCCTCCGCGATCTTGCCCTTAGCCTTGACGGTCTTTATCCTGTCGCCCTCGAAGACGGCTATGCCGGCCGAGTCGTAGCCTCTGTACTCCAGCTTTTTCAAAGCGTCCACCAAAAAATCCGAGCAGGCTTCTTTGCCCACAAATCCAACTATTCCGCACATAAAACTGCTCCTTACTATTATTGGGATTACAAAATCAGCGCCGAAATGCGTCCGGCGCTATTACTATATGCTTATTTAGTGCCGAAAATTCTGTCTCCCGCGTCGCCCATGCCGGGAACAATATAAAGATTCTCGTCCAGCTTTTCATCCACCGCTCCGCAGTATATTTCTACATCGGGGTACGCTTTGTGAACGGCTTCTATTCCTTCGGGACAAGTGATTATGCACATTATTTTAATGTTTTTTGCACCCGCGTTTTTGAGTATCTCAATAGTTTTAACAACAGTGCCGCCTGTGGCGAGCATAATGTCGGTGACGATAACGTCTCTCTCGGCAATGTCAAAGGGCAGTTTGCAGTAATACTGAACTGCGTTTTTTGTTTCGGGGTCGCGAAAAATACCTATGTGACCTATTTTAGCCGCAGGAACAAGCTGTACCGCTCCGTCAACCATACCCAGACCCGCTCTCAGAATAGGAACAAAAGCAAGCTTTCTTCCGGAAATTACCTTGGTCTTAGCAATAGCAAGGGGAGTCTGAACCTCCACAGTTTTCAGCGGAAGGTCTCTTGTAGCCTCGTAGCACATGAGCATAGCGGTCTCGGATACCAGCTCCCTGAACTCCTTGGAGCCTGTGTTGATGTCCCTCAGGAGAGATATTTTGTGCTGTACAAGGGGGTGTTCGATTATAGTAACGTTTTCCATAAAATTCATCCTTTCGGTTTTCAGTTGTTTTCAAGGTCGGATATCTGGTCTACTCTCCGCTGATGTCTGCCGCCCTCAAAGCCTGTATTCAGAAACGTATCAACTATCTCCACAGCGGAGCCGCTGCCTGTAACGCGTCCGCCCATGCACAGGACGTTTGCGTTGTTATGCAGTCTGGTGTACTTTGCCATGTATGTATCGGTGCAGAGCGCGGCTCTAATACCCTTTATTTTATTTGCTGCAATGGAAATACCTATGCCTGTGCCGCAGATAAGTATGGCTTTGTCTGCGCTTCCGTTGAGTATCCTGCCGCACACTTCGGAAGCCACAAGCGGGTAATCGCAGCTTTGACCGTCCATACAGCCGAACTCCAGAAACGGGATATTTTTTTCTCTGAGCCAAGCGGTGACAGCCTGTTTAAGCTCGTAGCCGCCGTGGTCGCTTCCTATAGCAATCATAAGTTCCTCCGAAATAATTATATGTTGATTATTATTATATCATATTTTTATATTTCAATCAAGTGTTTTCCGTAATTTTACTTTTCGGTATATCATGAGTTGGGTACACTTTCCGCATTTCTGATTCGCTTCATGATATCTCCTACGGTATCGTCGTTCGTGCCGTTTTTGACGCCGTTTGAGACCAGGAACTGAATAGAGTGCACGATCCCCCAGGGAATGCCCCACCAGCCCGACAAAGCCGTAATGAGCTGGCAGGTCAGCTTATCGTTTTTGGCCTCGTCACCGTCAAGACCGTCAACAAGGTACAGTCCGGAGCTTCTGGTGTTTGTCATGATTATGTATGAGTAGCAGTACCGAAAGCGCGTAAGCTGTGAGCTATAGCTGACAGGCGCGCCGTCATAGGTCAGAACAGAGCCTCCGGCAAGAGCGTCGTAGTTTTCCAGAATGAACGCTATCAGACGTCGGTTGTTTTCCTCCTGACGCTTTTCGAATCCCGCCGATATAACAGGTCCCGAAATAAGAAGAGCGATTATTGCAAGAATAAGTACCGTACCCATAAAATTTCCCCCTGTATTTTATTTTGGGTTTTTTGCTTTATTCCCGAAATTATTTTTTAAATCCTTTTCCGCCTTGGTTATTTCCATGTACGCCGCTTCCAGTTTATCGGGAGAGTACGGCTCTTTCGTAAATCCCGCCGTGCACAGGCTTGAAGCAAGCTGAAGCTTTAAGTGCGGTGGAGCAGTCAGGAATCTTTCCCCGCCGAGCTTTTCCGCAGCGTCGCCTACGGTAACAACGTACTCGCCGGCTGCCTCCAGACCTAACTGAAGCTCCGCTATGGGGAGCAGTTTGTCTTCCGAAAGCCGCGTAATATTTTTTCCGTCGGAGCGGAATACAGCGCAGTACACCAGATCAAGCCGAGCCGCCATGACTGCGCAGATAAGACCGCGGTGCAGCGAAACGTTATAGGCAAGAGCTTCCAGCGTGGACACACCTATACACGGCTTTTCAAGGGCGAAGCACACTGCTTTTACCGCCGCTATGCCTATCCTCAGACCGGTGTAAGAACCCGGACCCGCCGCCGCCGCGATAACGTCAACGTCTGAAAGCTCCAGTCCTGCGCTTTTAAGAACGTCTTTGCATATAGGCAGTATGACCTGCGAATGAGTCAGCTTTGTGTAGACCGCAGTCTGGGCAAGCACCGCGTTTTCGGTGCATACCGCCGCGGAGGCTGTTTTACCCGACGTGTCGATCCCCAGCAGTATCAAAGCGTTCATCTCCCTCCACGGTTATTTTGCGGACATTTTCTTCGGCGGCTTCAATTGTTATCGTTATAATGTTTTCCGGCAGACAGTCCGCTATATTTTCCGACCATTCGCAGACGATGACAGAGTCATCGGAAATATAATCGTAGAACCCCGTCGTCTCAAGGGATTCGGCATTCATTATCCTGTACATATCAAAATGGTAAAGGGTCAGTTTCTTTCCGCGGTACTCGTTTACCAGCGCAAAGGTCGGCGATGATACTTCATCCGGCAAACCCATTCCAACGGCGATTCCGCGTGTAAAAGTGGTTTTTCCCGCTCCCAAACCGCCTCTGTAGGCGATAATATCACCTCCGCGGAGCAGTTTTCCTATCTTTTCCGCAAAAGCGATAGTTTCTTCGGGAGAACGGGTTATTATATTAAACATTGTTTTTATCCTCGGCAGCTTCAACTGTAATTATCCTGAAGCTTTCACAAAAAAAGTTGATATCGTCATCCTCAAGGGAGCACACGCGGTAATTCATTCCTTCAATGACGTTTGAGCTGCTGCGGACTTTCATAATGTCAAATCCTGTCAGGGGAGTCCTTACATCGGTGCAGCCTATTTCAAACCGCCTTACGTTTTCAAATATGACGTCAGCCGAAAATGGAACTGGTTCTTCGCAGTAAAAGGTCATGAAGAGACTTGGAACCATTTCATGGCGGCTGTTCAATGTTCCGTAATATTTGAAATCACCGAACGCGTCAAAGTTGTACCAGTAAAAATCGGGAGCAATATCGGTTATCTGGTCGATACCGTACACATCGCGGAAGTTCCTGCGCAGACGGCAGTTGTCTTCGGGAAGTATCATTTTTTTCCACATACCGCGGTTATGGGGTTCAAAGCCCTGTTTTAAGTACCAATTGATAAGGCTGTCTTCGCAGAAGAGCTGAACGTCCAGCTTATTGTCTCCCGACTGGCAGTAGTACACAAGACGGGTGACTATCTGTTCGCCTATACCGCGTCTGCGGTAGTCGGGACGAACGCATATTCCGCTCATTACTGCCGCCGTTAATCCGTCGGAGGCAACTCTGCCCAGCCCTACAAGGGTATAGCCGTCGTAAGCGTACACAGAGTAAAAGCTGTTATGGTTGGCTTTTTCGATGTCCTCGTCAGTATAGCCTGTCAGCCCGTACCAGTTTAGCGCCTTATACAGGTCAATAACATCGCTCTCATAGCGAGTCTCGGAAAAGTATTCTATTTCCACTTAGATCTCTCCCGTATCTTATCCTAAATATCTTAATCATCATTATTCTTACTTAACGTTAAAGTGCAGAAAAGTCATTGCTAATCAATAATTCTCGTTCCGATATTGTCAATATGCAGTTCCCGGACTTCCCACGCGTGAAGTCCCATTTTGTCAAGGGCAAATCTCAGCTTGCCCACAAAAAATTCATTGTCAGCGTCAACTATGGACATCAGCGAGGGACCCGCTCCGCTGAGATATGAAGCGTATGCGTCTAAACTGTAGGCGATGTCAAAAACCTCTTTGCCGTGTGGGATAAGCTCCATGCGGTAGGGCTGATGAAGCCTGTCGTTAACAGCAGTACGAAGATTTTCGTACTTTCCCGTAAGCAGGGAAGCAGAGAAAAGCGCGGCTCTTGAAAGGTTGAATACGGCGTCCCTGTGGGAAATTTCTTTCGGCAGACACTCCCTCGCCTTTTCGGTTTTCAGCTCAAAGTCGGGGACGGTCACCACGAATTTAAGAGTGGTATAGACCTCCTGCTTTACCCATTGAACACGCTTTCCGTCAAAAACGGCAGTAACTATTCCGCCCAAAAGCGCGGGAGCAGTGTTATCCGGATGCCCCTCTATCTGAGCGGAAAGGTCAACCAGATCGTCAGCGCCCATGGGTTCTCCCATAAGCTTGTTTGCGCCCATTAATCCTGCGATAATGCACGCGGAGGAGCTTCCCAGACCGCGCGCCATAGGGATATTGTTTGTCTGACGGATACGCAGTCCCGTAAGCTTTCTGCCGCAGATATCATAAAGGGTGTGAGCCGCGTCGTAGACAAGGTTTGAAGCGTCCGTTGGAATATCAGTTCCGTCAAGGCTTTCAATGACGATACCGTCATATTCTTCCATTTCGGCGTAATTGTAGTAATTCAGTGCGAGTCCCAGCGCGTCAAAGCCTGCTCCGAGGTTTGCGCTCGTTGCTGGTATCTGGATCTTTATCATATTATCGGTGTTCCTTTCGGGTCCTTGCGGTTCCTTTTAGTGTGCTATTCCAATTCAAGTATGCGGACGGTTCCCAATACTTCGCCGCCCAAGGCTTCAAGCTTAGCGTCAAAGTCCCGCTCCTTTAGGGCAGGAGAAATAAACGCCAGTTCGTCCGAGGGCTGACCCTCTCTCGAAAGATACTCCGCCGTACCGAAAGTTTTGGAAATTTTTTCAGCGGAAACGCCCTTTACTCTCACATAGAATGAAACTACATCGTCTTTGTAGTCGGCAATAAAGCTGCTGTCCGAGCTGTCCTCCCATGTCTGGGAAATGGAAGTAGCAGTCATTTTTGCCGAGTCCGCAATGTCCGCTACTATCGCGCTTGCAGTGGGGAGCTTTCCTGCGCCTCTGCCGTAGAACATTACCTCGTCGACCGCGTCGCCGTAGACCATGATTCCGTTGAAAACGTCGGAAATATGGGAAAGCTGGTTGTTATCGCAAACGAAGGCCGGGCGTACCATGGGAAGTATTTTTCCGCCCTCCGTGCGTTTTACCGAACCGATGAGCTTTACCGAGCCGCCCCAGCTTTCGGCGTACATAACGTCCTCAAGGGTAAGCTTTGTAATGCCCTCGCAGTGCACCCATTTTGGGTATACGTGCTTTCCGAAAGCAAGTGAAGCCAGTATGCATATCTTGCGGCAGGCGTCGTGTCCCTCAATGTCGGCGGTAGGATCCTGCTCCGCGTAGCCAAGCTTCTGGGCGAGCGCAAGAGCGTCTCCGAAAGCCATGTTTTCGTTTATCATTTTGGTTATGATAAAGTTCGTCGTACCGTTTAAAATTCCGGCGATAGCGGTGATATCGTTAGCCGCAAGGCACTGGTGAAGCGGTCTGATTATTGGGATAGCTCCGCCTGTGGAAGCCTCAAACAGAAAATTGCAGCCGTGCTCAGAGGCGATTTTGAGAAGCTCCGCGCCCTTTTCCGCCACAAGCTCCTTGTTGGACGTTACTACGTTTTTGCCCTTTTCCAAGCAGGCTTTGACATAGCCGTAGGAAAATTTAAGTCCGCCGATGACCTCTGCGACGATAGTTACCTCCGGGTCGTTCACTATTTGGTCAAAATTCTTGGTAAATTTATCCGCATATGGACTGTCGGGAAAATCCCTGATATCCAGAATATACTTGATATCAAGCTCTTTCCCCGCGCTTCTGATTATTTTTTCCTTATTTTTGTAGAACAGCTCCACCGTTCCCGAGCCTACCACTCCGTATCCTAAAACAGCAATTTTTGACATTTAGATAACTCCTTTATTCTTCGGACTTTCAGTAAGCCCGTTGGTTTATACTAATTATTGTCGGCAGAATTATTCCCCCGAAATAAATTTAACATCGATAACACCGTTCACCGCGGCAAGAGCTTTTTTCAAACCGTAAGCGTCGGCGGCGTCTCCGAAAAGCTGGACGGTGATATTTACCGCCGCCGCGCCGTCTATTGGCATATTCTGATTGACTGTGATAATATTCGCACCCTGCCTGTGAAACTCGGCGAGGATAGACGAAAGCACGCCGGGTTCATCCTTTAAAAGGGCGTAATAGGAAATAATTTTTCGGGTCAGCTTTTCCTCATAGGCAAAAACGCATTCCCTGTATTTGTAAAACGCGCTTCGGGAAATACCTATCCTTTTGCACGCCGAGGCGGAGCTTTTTTCCTCTCCGCAGGCGAGGAGACGTTTTACTTCCAGTACCTTTGGAAAAATTTCAGGCAGAACGTCTGCACTGATAACAATTAAAGACGGATCGCTCATACTAAATTAACCTTTCCAAAACGTCCTTGTGCTGAAAACAAGTGTACTTACCATAAAAACAATCATAACATATTTTGCTCCGATTTGTCAAGAGACATACTGTAAAAAGTATAAACGTTTACTTTCCGTCAACAATATTTTCAAGGCGGAAAAGCCGCAGTATGATATGAGATAACCGAAAGGAGTACAAAATATGTCAAAAAAAGGAATGAGCCGTCCCGAGGTAACGCACACCCAGCCGCGGAACACCGCAGCCGCCGTGCCGGAGATACAGGGAAAGGCAAAGCACGGAAAAGTACGCGCCAATCCGATAATAGCGGGAACCGAGTCGCCATCGTTAAAGGTGTACCACACAAAGCCTTTTGCGGAAGAAAAGCCGATATCAAAGGCGTATCCTGTTATAGACAACGACCTTGCGCGTGACAATCTTGAAAACGACCTTACCGCTGCCGATATTCAGGATTTGCAGTAAGATCAAAAAATGCAGTACCACCGTACAGGTACTGCATTTTTATTATTTTTGCAAAAGCGTTTTGAGCCGCTTCATTGCCTCTTCAGTATTTTCATGTGAACCGAACGCTGTAAGTCTGAACCAGCCTTTTCCGTTTGGTCCGAAGCCCTCGCCGGGAGTTCCTACCACCTGAATCTCGTTAAGCATATAGTCAAAAAATTCCCAGCTTCCCATGCCATTCGGACATTTCAGCCAGATATACGGGGAATTTTTTCCTCCCGTGTAGCTTATTCCAAGCTCGTCGCAGGTCTCGGACATAATGCGGGCGTTTTCCATGTAGTAATAAATACTTTCGCGGGTCTGGCGGAGTCCCTCCTCCGTGAAAACAGCCGCCGCCGCGCACTGAACAGGATATGATACGCCATTGAACTTGCTGCCCTGACGCCTCCTCCAGATTTGGGACACGCTTACGGAAGTACCGTCCTTAGCGTAAGCTTTCAGCTCGTTGGGTATAACCGTATAGCCGCAGCGCATACCCGTGAAGCCCGCCGTTTTGGAAAGAGAGCATATCTCGATTGCGCATTCTCTTGCTCCGTCAACGGCGAAAATGCTTCTGGGCAGAGAGCTTTCGCGGATAAAAGCTTCGTATGCCGAATCGAAAATAATTACCGCATTTTGTTTTTTGGCGTATGCGACCCATTCTTCAAGCTGAGCTTTTGTGTAAACCGAACCTGTAGGATTATTGGGGGAGCAGAGATAAATGATATCGCACGTTACATTTGGGTCGGGCATTGCCGCGAAGCCGTTTTCCTCGTTGGAGGCGGCGTAGATGATGTTCTTTCCGCTCATGACGTTTGAATCTACGTAAACGGGGTAGGCGGGATCGGTTATCAGTACGGTGTTGTCCTCTCCGAAAATATCCACAATATTTCCGCAGTCGCTTTTTGCGCCGTCGCTTATGAGTATCTCTTCGGGATCTACGTCAACTCCAAAGCTTTTGTAGTACCCCGCAACCGCTTCACGCAGGAAAAGATATCCTCTGCCGCTGTCCTCGTATCCGCGGAAGGTCTCCTTGCGGGCCATTTCCTCCGCACCCTTTTTCATGGCTTCCACAGCGGCGGGAGCTATTGGCAGAGTAACATCGCCGATACCCATACGAATGAGCGTTTTGTCCGGATTTGCGGTTCGGTAGGCTTCAAGCCTTTTGGCGATGTCAATGAAAAGGTAATTTTCCTGTAGCCTTAAAAAATTTTCGTTTATACGTGCCATAAAAACCGTCCTTTTTACAGTAATTTTAATAGACTAATCATTCAGATAAAATTCCCCGTCAAAAACCTTTTCCGCTCCGCCGCGCATTAGTACGCGTCCGTCGCTTTTATAGGTTATGGCAAGATCGCCGCCGCGAAGCCTTATTATTATTTCCTCGCCGCACTTCGAGTATCCGCACAGAACTGCCGCTACAGCAACAGCGCAGGCTCCCGTGCCGCACGCCCATGTCTCGCCGCTGCCCCTCTCCCAGACGCGCATTTTTATCGTTCCGTCCGAAAGAATCTCGCAAAATTCGGTGTTTACCTTTTCCGGAAAAAAAACGTGATTTTCAAATGCGGGTCCCGTTTTTTCAAGATCGAGACTGTCAACGCCGGATGTAAAGATAACACAGTGTGGGTTTCCCATAGAAACGGCGGTAATATTGTACATTTTGCCGTTTACTTCTATTGGTCTGTTGATAAACGAATCGCCGTCAGCTTTCATGGGAATGTCCGCAGGTTTTGTCACCGCCTGCCCCATATCTACTTCAACGGTTTCCACAAGACCGTTCTTAACAAAAAGCTTCAGATATTTTATCCCGCTTTTGGTTTCAAGACTTATTTCGGTCTTGTCGGTAAGACCGTTGTCATAGACGTATTTTCCGATACAGCGGGTGCCGTTTCCGCACATCATTCCCTCAGAACCGTCGGCATTAAACATTCTCATGCGGAAATCCGCCTTGTCCGAGGGCATTATCAGTATCAGACCGTCCGAACCGATACCGAAGTGTCTGTCGCTTACGCGGACGGAAAGCTCCTCGGGATTTTCCACAGTTTCCTCAAAGCAGTTTACATAAACGTAGTCGTTTCCTATACCCTGCATTTTTGTGAATTTCATTTCAGTCACCCTTAGTCATTAATTTCATCAATTTCAAATTTTATAATTTCACCGCCGGCGCTTATATCGTACTCATATTCATTGCCGCCGCAAATAAATTCTATCTCATATTTGCCGCGGTTACCATCAATATCGTACTCCGTTTTGATAAACGTCACATCGTTCCGTGAGAGACCCGCGTGCTCTAAAGCGATGTTTTCGGCGTCCTCGGCGGAAATTGCTTCCTGAGGCGTCTGCCAAAGCACGGCTTCCTTGGAAACTTTTATGATATTGCCGTTATCTGCGTTTATTTCATATTTATACTCGTAAGAGGACGTGTCAAACTCAACCTCGATGACATTGACGCCGTCTTTGTAATCGAACTCTGTTTTTACATTTGTGACTTCCGACTCGTTAACTCCCGCGTGTTCGAGAGCTGCGGCTTTTGCTTCTTCAAGAGTAAGCCGCCGACCGTCAGTGCTATCTGCCGTGGCAGACTGCTCCGTGTTGTTTTGAACTGCCTCGGTGGAAATTGCTTCTTGAGGCGTCTGCCAAAGCACGGCTTCCTTGGAAACTTTTATGATATTGCCGTTATCTGCGTTTATTTCATATTCGTACTCGTAAGAGGACGTGTCAAACTCAACCTCGATGCCATTGACGCCGTCTTTGTAATCGAACTCTGTCTTTACATTTGTGACTTCCGACTCGTTAACTCCCGCGTGTTCAAGAGCTGCGGCTTTTGCTTCTTCAAGAGTAAGCCGCCGACCGTCAGTGCTATCTGCCGTGGCAGACTCTTCCGTGTTGTTCTGGACTGCCTCGGTTTCCGTAACTGTTTCGGCGGAAGTTGTTTCCGAGGGTTCGGTGTTTTGTACGGCGGCTGTGGTGTCCGCCGCTGCGGGGATTTCGCCGGAATCGTTTTTACAGCCGGCGAGCGATAAAATGCAGAATACTGCGATCAAGGCTGCTTTTGCTTTCATAAAGTTCCTCCTTTTAAGGTATAACAATATTTTACATTTCATAGGTTTTGAGTATGTCCTTCGCTATTGCGGTAAGGGGTACTCTCATGTCCATGGCGCGCTTCTGTATCTGTCTGTGAGCGTCCGATTCGGATATTCTAAGGTACTCCACAAGGGTGCATTTTGCACGGTCGATAAGCTTTGCGTCCCTGAGCCGGTTTTCGAGAGCAAGGTTTTCTTCCCGCAGACCAAGCTTCTGTACACGCGCTATCGTCACATAGCGGAACGTCTGCATAAGCAGAGCTTTGTTCATGGGCTTAGGCAGAATAAAAATATCAGTACCGCCGATTTTTTTAGCTATTTCTCCGCAGAATTTCGCGGGAGCAGCTATTATTACGCCGCAGTCAAGTTCCGCCGCGAAAACCGCAAGTTCCAGACCAAACTCTTTTTCAAGCGGGGCGTTCACAAACGCTATGTCAAAGCTGTTTAGTGAAAGCAGATCCCTGCCGCCGTTTCCGTCGGATACCGAAATTCTGCCGAAGCCGTACTCCGAAGCGGCAAGAGAAATATTATCAGTACTCTCGCTTTCCTGCGAAAAGATCACAATCCCGTTCTCTCCGTTCATGCGTCGTTCCCCCCCTTGTATAATTTGTGTGCTGCCATAGTTATTATACCATACTTTTTTGCGGAGGTAAAGTACTTAATTGTTTACATAAAGCTGTTTGTAAGGATTCGCCGTGTTGGGGCTGAGCTTAAAGAAATGCGAGCCAAGCAGTTCCTCCGAATTGCAGCCGAACTCGGCGGAAAATCCCTCAATATCGGCGCGGATAGCTTCAATGTCCTCGGGAGACGCGTCCGCGCATTTTACCTGAGCCGGAAGTCCTTTGGGAGCGTGCTCCGAGCGGATATAGACAGCTCCGCCGTGCATACCCGTGCCGCAGAAGCCGCCTACGGGACACTCGTTTTCGCAGTCTATGCCGAGAACGACTATGCGTCCGCCCGCCTGATATTCGCCGAGAAAGTCGCCGACCCTGCCTCCTATAACCAGAACGGGGATATGCTTCTGGTACTCTTTCATATGGATACCCGCACGGTAGCCTGCGCTGCCCTTTATAAGGATTTTTCCGTCACGCATACCGTAGCCCGCCGCGTCACCGCAGTTTCCGTGAATGATTATTTCTCCGGAATTCATGGTGTCTCCCACAGCGTCCTGAGCGTTTGCAAAAACGGTTATGCGGCATCCGTTGAGATACGCGCCCAAAGCGTTTCCGGGAACGCCGTGTACTTCTATATTCTTGCCGCTTGCGCGGGTGCCGATATAGCGCTGCCCCAAAGTGTTTTCAATTATGATATCCCTGTCGCCGGCGGAGCTTACAAGATGATTGAGGTCTTTGAAGTGCATATTGTCCGCGTTTATCTTAGTCGCCATTTCCGTAACCTCCCGCAAGTTTTTCGTTCCGGTACTCCCTTGAAAATGCCATAAGCTGCGGCTTTGTTTTCAGCAGCTCAAAATCGCATTCGTCAATGGGCATATGCCATTTTATCATGTAGGTGTATATGCCCGCGCGCTTTACGTCTCCCATTAAAATAAAGCCTTTCAGCTCGTTGTCGGCGGTAACAAGCTTTTTGTAATTTTCCGCTCCGTCCGTTTCGGTGTAGGCTTCTCCCTCGTAGCTGCCCGCGGTAATGATGTGCAGCCCGAAAAATCCGATCGCGTTCATTGGCATGGCGTTGAGGTAGTAGGTCTCCTTGCCCGCCATGTTTTGTCCAGCAGCTTCGCCCTGTAAAAATGCGTTCGGCAGCAGCGCAAGTATTTTTTGCTGACCCGTTGTAATGTCGAGAGATTCAGTGCAGTCCCCTGCGGCGTAAATGTCTTTCAAGCCATGTACCGCCTGCTTTTGGTCGGTAACAATTCCTCGGTTAACCTTGCCTCCCGCTTCGGCTATAAGCTCCGTGTTGGGACGTACTCCAACTGCCAATATTACCATGTCAAACTGCACGGTTTCACCGTTTGTAAGTAATGCGGAGCTTTCAGAAAATTCTTTAACGCTTGTACCCAAAATAAATTTTACGCCCTTGCTTTCGATATGCTTCTGCATTATTGCGGAGGCCTCCTCGTCCAAAATCGAGGGAAGTATCCTGTCCGCAAGATCGATAACGGTTATGTCAGCGCCGTAATGCTCCAAAGCCTCTGCGGCTTTCAGACCGATAAGCCCCGCGCCGACTATGAGGACTTTCGATCCCTCGGCAGCGGTTTCCTTTACCGCCTTTGCGTCGTCAAGCTTCATAAATGTGAATTTGTTCTTTACCTTATCAAGTCCCTCCATTGGGGGTACGAAAGGCTTTGAGCCTGTCGCTACCATAAGCTTGTCATAGGAAATTTCGTTGCCGTTTTTAATAGTGACGGTCTTTTTGTCCGAATTTATTTTTGTAACTCTCGTCTCAAAAAGGGTGTCCACATCATTTTTCTCGTAGAAATCCTCATCGCGGTAACGCATATTTTCCTCGGTAACGTCGCCTTTGAGCCAGTAGGAAATAAGAGGACGGGAATATGTGTGGTACTTTTCGTCTGAAATAACGACTATCTGACCTGTTTTGTCAATTTGACGGATTCCTTGTATAGTGCCTATAGCCGCGGCGGAATTGCCGATAATTACGTATTTCATCAGTTAATCATTCCTTTCTCGATGTTTTGCGTCAGCAAAACTCGCAGCTGAAAAATTTATAATTTTTCAGTTTTCGCCCCTTTCTTCAAAAACTATTGCCTGATTTATGCAGCCGCTTACGCAGGCCGGCTCGCCAATAGCATTTCTTGTGCAAAGTTCGCATTTGGTAATGGTCTTGCCATTGTTTTTTTCATCAATGACGATACAGCCGTAGGGGCAGGACATTACGCAGGTATAGCAGCCAACGCAGCGGCTGTCGTCAATTTGTATCACGCCGCTGTTAAAGGACAGCGCGCCTGTGATACACGCCTTAACGCAGGGGTGGGCGGCGCACTGTCTGCACTGCACCGCGAAATTCACGTCTCCCGCGCTTTCCACGGTAATTCTCGGTACCGGGTTTCTGTTCAGCTTAAAGGTCTTTGCCATATCGGTCTCTCCGCTGTTGGCAAAGGCGCAGTAATATTCGCAGAGGTGACACCCGAGGCATCTGTCCTCGTTTACATAAACACGTTTCATTAAATCATTCCTTTGTAGGGGCGGACTCTATATCCACCCGTTTTTACGGTATATTTCCCGCGGGCGGATATGGAATCCGCCCCTACGGTTTTGGATTTATTGTTTATTGTTCGGGAGCGTATTCCGTCCTCAAAATGGAAAAATACAGCCGCCCCACATATTCGCCGTTCATATAGAAGTAATCGCGGAGAGTACCCTCATACGTCAGCCCGCATTTTTCTATGACACGCTTTGACGGCTTGTTTATTGTTTTCGTACATATCTGTACCTTGTGCAGGTTTATGCTGTCAAAGCCGTAGGCGATGACCGCTTTCGCCGCTTCCGTTGCGTACCCTCTGCATTGGAAAGCCGCGCCTATGCAGTATTCTATCTCGGCGAAGTGGTTTTTGCTGTCAACCAGAAAATAAGCTATCTGCCCGATACACTCGCCGCTTGCTTTTTCAATTACCGCCCAGCGGTAGTAATCCTCCCTATCGTAGGAGCCGATATATTTGTCAAGCAGACCCTTTACTTCTTCCGCTGTTGAGTATACCGGTTCACTGTACAACGACTGTATCTTTTCGTCGGCTATCCAGTTTTTCCGCATGGAGCCGTTGTCCTCATATTCAAATCTGCGGAGGGTCAGCCGTTCCGTTTCAATTGTATTTGTACCAACGTGCGTTAACATTTCAACACCCCGCTACTCGCCCGCGTGCTGTATGCCGAGGATATCCAGTTCCTTTTGGTTAAGTCCGATACCGCGGAGCATAAGCCTGTTGCCCTTTAAGGCTTCTATGGAATTTATTCCCATGCCGCCCATTATTTCCTTTATCTCGTGATCCCACGCGCGGACAAGGTTTACCAAACGCTGATATCCCACGTCGGGGTTAAGACGCTTAACAAGGTCGGGACGCTGTGTGGCGATTCCCCAGTTGCACTTGCCGTTGTGGCAGCTCCTGCAAAGGTGACAGCCCAGCGCAAGGAGAGCGGGTGTTCCGATATAGATTGCGTCCGCACCGAGAGCAAAAGCCTTTACCGCGTCCGAGGAGGAACGTACCGAGCCGCCTGCAACTATGGAGACCTCGTTTCTGATACCCTCATCTCTAAGCCGCTGGTCTACCGAAGCAAGAGCAAGCTCAATGGGAATACCCACATTGTCGCGGATACGTGTGGGAGCCGCTCCTGTGCCGCCTCTAAAGCCGTCAATGCAGATAACGTCCGCTCCTGAACGGGCAATACCAGAGGCTATAGCCGCAACATTGTGCACCGCTGCGATTTTAACAAACACAGGCTTTGTGTATTCAGTAGCTTCTTTAAGTGAGAAAATAAGCTGCCGCAAGTCCTCAATGGAATAAATATCGTGGTGGGGAGCAGGGGAGATAGCGTCAGTGCCCATTGGTATCATTCTTGTCTTGGAAACGTCCTCGCGTATCTTTTCGCCGGGAAGGTGTCCGCCGATACCGGGCTTTGCGCCCTGACCCATTTTAATTTCGATAGCCGCTCCCGCGTCAAGGTAGCCCTTGAATACGCCGAAACGTCCCGAAGCCACCTGAACTATGGTGTTGCCGCCGTATTGGTAGAAATCCTTATGGAGACCGCCCTCGCCTGTGTTGTAGTATGTACCGAGTTCCTCGGCGGCACGTGCAAGGCTCTCATGTGCGTTCTTTGAAATAGAGCCGTAGGACATAGCCGAAAACATTATTGGGACGTTCAGTTCAAGGTGGGGCGGCAGCTCGGTATTTATCGTTCCGTCGGGGTTTTTCCTTATGCTGCCCGGCTTCTTTCCTAAAAATACCTTAGTCTCCATAGGCTCGCGGAGCGGGTCTATAGGCGGGTTTGTTACCTGTGAAGCATTGATAAGCATTTTATCCCAGTAAACGGGGTAATCCTTGGGAGTTCCCATTGAGGAAAGAAGCACGCCTCCGCTGCCGGCCTGACGGTAGTTTTCTATCATTATCTGCTGCGTATAGTTCGCACTCTCGCGGAACGCATTTTCGTTGGGGCGTATCTTCAAAGCACCTGTGGGACATATGCAGACACACCGCTGACAGTCAACGCAGTTCGCCTCGTTGGCAAACATTTTGCCGTAGTCCCCGTCAAAATAATGCACCTCGTTTGCGCACTGCCTTTCGCAGGCGCGGCAGCCGATACATTTATCTGTATTTCTAAGTACTTCAAACTGTGCTGGAAAAAAGTTTACAGGCATTTTCTTTTACCCTCCTCGCTGAGATTTGCAATGACAGGCTCGCCGCCGCGTGGACTTCTTACGTTTTCCGCGTCGTGACATATCGCTCTTACGGCGCATTCTTCGCTGGCAATATAGAGCATATCGCCCTTTTCGGCTACCACCATTGAGCGGAGTTTTAGTCTGTCGTTGAGAGCCATAAGCCCTCCCGTATATCCTAAAATAATTGAGAACGGTCCGGTAATAAGCAGGCTTGAAAGGGAATTGCGGAAATATTTCAGCTTGGCTGCTTTTTCCGGTTCGGTCTTTTCCAGCTCGTCTATCTCGCTCCAGAAGGGAGCGGCGATTATGTTGGCGATATCATCGAAATCAAGCTGCTGTTTTCTGTTAAGATAATCAAAAATGTAAGTGATGACCTCTGTGTCCGTCAGGAGCGTACATTTGTAGCCGAACATTTCAATAAAGCGGCGGTTCGCGTCATAGGAGGATATTTCTCCGTTATGTACTATTGTATAGTCCAGCAGGGAGAACGGGTGCGCTCCTCCCCACCAGCCCGGTGTGTTTGTGGGGTAGCGTCCGTGAGCTGTCCATGCGTAGCCGCTGTATTCCTCTAAACGGTAAAATTCGCCCACGTCCTCGGGATAGCCTACTGCCTTGAAAACGCCCATATTCTTGCCGCTGGAGAAAACGTATGCGCCGTCAATGTCGTTGTTTATGCGGATAACGCATTTGGCGACAAATTCCTTTTCGTCAAGCTGGGAGGAAGCTATCTTTGTGGGCAGCGGATTGACGAAATACCGCCAGATAAGAGGTTCGTTTGTAATGGCGGGTATCTTTTTGGTGGGAATGCGGCTCAGATTCACCACGTCGAAATGGCGGTCGAGGAAACGCTCGGTTTTCTCTCGGGACTCAATCGAGTCATAAAAAACGTGGAATGCGTACAGATCCTTGTATTCGGGATATATGCCGTAGCCCGCAAAGCCGCCGCCCAAACCGTTTGAGCGGTCGTGCATATATGAAATGGACTTCACGGCGTCGCTGCCGCTGAGACGGTTTCCGTCCCTGCTGATAAATCCTGTAATAGCACAGCCTGATGGGATTCTTATCTCGCCTTCTTTTAAAAGCATATGCTCACTCTCCTAAAAAATATGGGGTAATTTTCACTGAATATCATTTTAACATATAAAAAACCTCTTGTCAATAGTATTTTGCAAGATTATTTGCTAAATCTTGCAAAACTAAGTAAATATTTTATGAATTTGGTCGCAATTTAGTTAATATTTGATAAAAGTTGCACGTAAAATTGCATTTATTTACGCAATAACTGCGTATAATTGCCGCCCGCAACCGCCGCGCACGTCAATTGCCAGCTTCCGGTTGACAAATTGTACGCTCAACTTTATTGATTTTTGGGGGAAAATAGTGTTTAATTGTAAGTGAGGCAGGGAGATGTCCTACCGAATACTATATAAAAATGGAGGAAAAGATCATGATTTTAGCGGACAAAATTATCTATTTAAGAAAAAAGAACGGCTGGTCTCAGGAGGAGCTTGCGGAAAAGCTGGGCGTAACAAGACAGTCGGTATCGAAATGGGAGGGTGCACAGTCTGTTCCCGATCTGGAAAGGATATTGCAGATTGGAAAAGTTTTCGGCGTAAGCACCGATTACCTTTTAAAGGACGATATGGAAACTGAGGAGTCTGTATCTGAAAGCTACAGCGACGACGACGGTTCTCTGCGCAAGGTCTCCATGGAGGAGGCAAACCGTTTTCTGCGCATTAATGAAAAGCGTGCTCCGCGTACCGCATTCGGCGTGTCGCTTTGCATACTGTCGCCTATAGTTCTTATTATTTTGGCGGGACTAAGCGATTACAGGCCCGACTTTTTCGGAAGCTTTACCATAAGTGAAAATATTGCTGGCGGCATAGGCGTTGCGGTACTGCTTGCAATAATTGCCTTTGCGGTTATAATCTTCATAATGTCCGGACGGGAGCTTAAAGATTTTGAATTTCTCGAGAATGAGGGTATAGACACGAATTACGGCGTAAGCGGCATGGCAAAGGAACGGCGGGAGGCATACTCCTCAAAGCACACAAAAAACCTTATCCTCGGCACTGTCATCTTCATACTTTCAGTAATACCACTGTTTCTGTCGGCCATTACCGACGATGACCTTACCGCGATAATGGGAGTTGCTCTGTTACTGGCAATATGTTCCGTGGGAGCTTACATTCTGGTAAAGACCTCCATAATCAACGACGGCTATAATATGCTTTTGGAGGAGGACGACTACAGCCGCGAGAGAAAGTCCGATAAGAAAAAGCGCAGGGATATTATGGTAATTTACTGGCTGATCGTTACGGCGGTATATATCGGCTATATCTGGTACGCCCGCGCGCACTTTTGGGACAACAGCGGCTGGGGAAAGGCCTCGACGAACGGTTTGGTGATCTGGGTCGTTGCAGGACTGTTATGTCCCGTAGTAAGCAGGATCGTAAAAATGATAAGGAAATAAACGCTCTTTCGGAGATGCTGCAATTATCTTTATGAAAGTATTTAAAACTTCCTGCCGTTTCTGCGTCGGGAAGTTTCAGTCTGTCGAAAAAGTCACCCGAAAGGGGGTGGCTTTTTTGAGTAAGAAGTGGTATAATGAAAAGGGTGAAGAAAATGCTGCAAAAGGAAAGAAAAGAAAGAAATCAGCTTGAATTTGTAAGTTGGATCATAGTCAATAAAGAAGACAAGAAATTATAAAAAAGTAACAAATTTTCAAAATCATCCGTGGATAAACCAGCGTTATTGGAATGAGGACGAGTGGAATTATAGAAGCCGAAGATATATTTGAAAATACTGATTTTCAGTTCATCAAGGGATGAATATGAACGACGATTCGTTTCCTCTTTTTTCAAATATTTGAAAAAGCACTCCATAACAGCGTTGTCGTAAGGGT
>Ga0209064_1000882_pt1 | contig 58594 bp, 58 predicted proteins | sample Inofromicrocosms_FD_187498 | JGI IMG/M metagenome (GOLD analysis project Ga0209064, IMG submission 187498) | Mouse cecum microbial communities from Vienna, Austria - Inoculum for glucosamine and mucus D2O microcosms (SPAdes) (version 2) | ecosystem: Host-associated > Mammals > Digestive system >...
GCCCTCCTCATGGGTGCCGCCCTCCGGCGTTTTGATGTTGTTGGCGAAGGAGTACATCACCTCGTTGTAATCGGTGTTGTACTGCATGGCGATTTCGACGGTGCTCTGGGTTTCGGGGTCGGTGTCGGACATATAGATGATGTCGTCGTGGAGGCTTTCCTTGACCCGGTGGAGGTATTCCACAAAGCTGCGGATGCCGCCCTCATAGCAGAAGGTGTTGACCACCGGCTCCGTCCCGCGGGAATCGATAAAGGTAATGCGCACCCCAGCGTTGAGGAACGCCTGCTCCCGCAGGCGGGTGAGCAGCACGTCATAGTCGTAGTTGACGTCCTCAAACATCTCCTGGTCGGCCTTAAAGGTGATGACGCTGCCGGTGATATCGGTATCCCCTATCATCTCCAGCCCGGTGACTGCCGGGCCCCGCTCAAACCGCTGAAAATAGCGGTGCTTGCCGTCCCGGACCTCTACCTCAAGCCACTCCGACAGGGCGTTGACCACCGACGCGCCCACCCCATGGAGTCCGCCGGAAACCTTGTATCCGCCCCCTCCGAACTTTCCGCCCGCGTGGAGGACGGTAAAGACGACGGTCACTGCCGGGATGCCCATTTTATGCTGTATTCCCACCGGGATGCCGCGGCCGTTATCGGTGACGCGGACCACGTTATCCGGCAGTATTTCAACCTCAATGTGGTTGCAGACCCCGGCCAGCGCCTCGTCGATGGCGTTGTCTACAATCTCGTACACCAGATGGTGCAGCCCGCTCAGCCCGGTAGAACCGATATACATACCGGGGCGCTTGCGGACCGCCTCCAGCCCCTCCAGAACCTGTATCTGGTCGCCGCCGTATTCGTTTACGGAAGGTGTATTTTCCACAGTCATATTACCTCCAAAAAAATTTGCTCTTTTATCATAATTGCTTTTATTTGCGGGTGCCTGGGAGCCCAAAGGAAAGCCCGTCTACAAAACCGGTTCTCTTGCGTAGGGTAGAGGAGGATATCTGGGAAACATATACCCTTATTTCCCCATCCCTGTCCCGGCAGACCACAAAGGACTTGGGAATTTCCTCCGAGACGTTCACCACCCAGCCCCGCTTCTGGGCCTGGGCAAGGTATTCCTTGGTGGTACGGGAGACGGAGGAGTTGTCCAGATCAAATATCCCCACAATGTCGCCTGTATGCACAACGGTATACTGCCCCAAATGCAGGTACATCCTAGCGTTCCTCCTTTTCCGCTTCCAGCGGCTTCTCTTCCAGCGCCCCTCCGGAAATGTGAAAGCACTTTCCGCTTTTCATGGCGGAAAAGCAGCCGGTATCGCAGCAGGTAATGAACACCTGCTTTCCCTCAAGGGAATTGAGCAAATAATCCCTTCTGGAGGCGTCCAGCTCGCTCATCACATCGTCCAGCAAAATGACCGGGCGCTGGCCGGACGATTCCTCTATAATTATACTCTCAGCCAGCTTTAAAGACAAGACGCAGCTTCGCTTTTGGCCCTGGGAGCCGAAGATTCTGGCGTCGTTTTGGTCGATAAACAGGGCCAGATCATCCCTGTGGGGTCCGGTCAGGGTGGCGGCCGCGGAGATATCGGCGGCGCGTCCCCGGCGCAGCTGCTCCAGAATCGCCTGGGGTTCCGGCGGCTCCTCCCCGATCCCCTGACGGTACTCCAGACGGAGGGCCTCGCTCCGGCTGGAAATGCCGCTGTAAATCTGCTCTGCGGCGGTCTCCAGGCGGCTGATATACTTTCTCCTGGCACGTATCACCGACGCAGAGAGCCGGGCCAGGGCGTCATCAAATACCTCCAGCATGTCCTGGGCGCCGGGAGGAGGGGGCGTGTGGGGACCGGCCTGGCGCAGCTCCCTGAGCAGGACATTGCGTTGGCGCAGGACGCGGGAATACCGGCCCAGAATATCGATATACCGGGGCATGAGCTGGCAGATGGCCGTGTCCAGAAAACGGCGGCGGAGCTCCGGCCCGTCCTCCACCAGGGAGAGGTGAGCGGGGGAGAAGACCACCGCATATAGCTCTCCCGCCAGGGATGTCTGACCCGAAAGCTCCACATAATTGAGCTGAACCCGTTTTTTGCCCTTGCGGGGCAGCAGAATAGAGGCACATTGATCCCGCCCCTCCCGTTGGAAGGAAAGGGACAGCCGGGCGGCATCCGTCCCAAAGCGTATCAGGTTCACATCCTTTGCGGCGCGAAAGCTTTTCGCGCCGGTAAAAAGCCAGAGGGACTCCACCAAGTTGGTTTTCCCCTGGGCATTATCCCCATAGATAATATTGACCCCAGGAGAGGGAATCAATTCCATTTTTTCAATATTGCGATAATTTTCTATCTCAATCCGACTGATGTTCACCTGCCGCCACCTCGTAATCCCCGCCCTTGACCATAACGGTATCCCCCGGCCTGAGCTTTTTGCCACGCAGCTGGCAGGGAACGCCGTTAACCGCCACAAGGCCGGAGAGGATAAGCTCCTTTGCTTCTCCGCCGGTGGGGACCACCCCTGCAAACTTCAGGAACTGGTCCAGCTTGATGTATTCGGTTGTAATGGATATTTTGTTGGGCATAAATCACACTCCCTGCGTTGGCCGTAAAGCCCTATTACTCACTGCGAATCCGCACCGGGAGTACCAGGAACAGGAATTCATCCCCCTCCTTGGGAACCACCTTAATGGGAAGAAGCGGACCGCCGATCTGTATCTTGACCTCGTCACAGCCGCTGTTACGAAGGGCGTCGAGGAGGTATTTATGGTTAAAGCCCATCTGTACGCCGGTTCCCTCCGCCTTGCAGGAGACCTCGTCGTATACCTTTCCCATAGAGGTTTCACAGGAGACGGCGATGACGTCGTTTTCAATTTTCACCCGCAGAGGGCTCTTCATCCGCTCAGAGATCAGCAGAGCGGCGCGTTCAATGCTTTCCATCAGGGGACGAACGGCAACCGTTACCTCCAGATTATGGGATTTAGGCAGAGAAGCGCGATAGTCCAGGAAGTCGCCCTCCAGGAGGCGGGAAATGATAAAATAGCCGTTCACCTCAAACACGATATGCCGCTGGGCCAGCCGGACGGTTGCCTGCCCCTCTCCGGAGCCGATGAGCCGCGAGACCTCTGTCAGGGTTTTGCCGGGAACGATAAAACGGAAATCCTGATCTGCCTGAATGCTCTCCCGGCGCAGGGCGAGGCGGTAGCCGTCCACGGAAACCACGGTGAGCACGCCGGAGACGATATCAAAGAGGGAACCGGTGTGGACCGGCTTGGTGTCCCCGGTGGCGACGGCGAAGATGGTTTGGTCGATCATATTGCGCAGGAGCTCCTTATCCAAGGTCAGCATCTGTTCGTCGGGCACGGCGGGGAGTTCGGGATAATCCGCCGCGCTCATGGCGAGGACGGTGAACTGGGAGGGGCCGCTGGAAATCTGGGTAAGCTGTTTTTCGTCACAGGTGATGACGATTTCCTCGGCGGGCATACGGCGGACCGCGTCGGAGAAGAACTTAGCGGAGAGAACGGCTCCCCCGGATTCCTCCACGCGGGCCTCTATCTCGGTGGTAATTCCCATGCTGAGGTCATAGCCGGCAACATAGAGGCCGTTGGCAGTGGTTTGGAGTAAAATGCCCTCCAAGGCGGGGACGGTGGATTTGCTGCTGACAGCTCTGGAGACATTTGTAACCGCCTGCACGAGGGTTTCCTTTTTACAGATAACTTTCATTTTGTCTTTTGTCACCTCTTTAAAACATTGTGCGGGGTAAGTGAGGGAGCATCTGAAAATGTTTTGTTTTTTAACGGCGCGGCTTGTCCGGGGGCCGTCAGACTTCATATTATTATACCACAAAAACATTCATTCGTCAAAAAAAGTTGGCAGTTAAACCATAGAACTTTTGGGGCTCTGCGGCATGTAGTTTGGCAAATTGGCAAAATAAAAAATGCCCTGCCCAAAGAATACGTCCTCCGGGCAGGGATAACCGCATTGACTTCCAGCTGCAATTTGAGAATTTTCGTTTCGAGAATGTATAAATATACTTTCCAAGTCCTCTTTATGACGAATTTCTTGCGTCATCTTGTTTCGAAAGAGTAAAAGCAATAGCCGCTGGCGGCTGAATAGAAAGAAAAGAAGAGAAATTTATTTTAGTAATAGTAATAGGGGCGGTGAACTTGTGAATATCTCCGCAAACCCTGATAATCACCGGAAAAAAGCGGCCTTATTTTTCCAGCGTCTCCGTGAAGTCTTTGTTTGGAATGTGGAAGAAATACCGGCGATTTTGACTTTGCACGGAAAGATGCGGTTGATTGTTTGAAAAGGGTTGATAAAAATACGGAAAACCTTTGGCTGATTTCAAGTCCGCCGTGCCCCCTGTGAAAAGGTTGAAACGGAAAATGGGGATTCTTTTTCCACAACCTATGTTTTGGGCATCGCGGCGGAGGGAACCGGGAACCGCCTTTTGGTTTCCACAGAATTTCACAGTGGCTTCTTCACCACTTCGGGGATGTACTGGATATATGGATTTTTCACTCGGACAGGCGATTAGCTGTCCCTGATGTTTTTGATAATATCCTCTATCATGGCCCGGTACTTCGGATTGTCCTGCATCTTCGCCTCTACCTGCTGGATTGCATAGACAATCGTGGAATGATCCCTTCCGCCAAATTCGGTACCGATTGCCGACATGGACATCTGGGTGATATCCCTCACGATATATACCGCCGCCTGCCGCGCTGTAGATATCTGCGCCGCCCGCTTGGTGGACCTGATGTCCTGGGGCGTCACCGAACAGGTCCGCGCCACCTCCGCAATAATCCGCTCCACCGTCACCGGTACTGGCTGGTTGTCGTTGAGAATATCACGTATGGCGTTCTGGGCCGCCATAATCGTCACCGGCGTGCTCATCACCGCCTGAAACGCCTTCAGCTTCTTTACCGTGCCCTCCAGTTGGCGGATGTTGTTCTTCAGCCGGTTGGCAATGTAATCTGCCACCTCGTCAGGCATGTTCAGGTTCAGCAGCTCCGCCTTTCTTCGGATGATTGCCACCCGTGTCTCAAAATCCGGCGGCTGTATGTCGGCCAGCAGTCCCCATTCAAAACGGGTCCGCAGCCGGTCCTCCAAGGTCTTAATCTCCTTCGGCGGCCGGTCGGAGGTCAGGACAATCTGTTTTCCCGCCTGGTAAAGGGTGTTGAAGGTGTGGAAGAACTCCTCCTGGGTGCTCTCCTTGCCGCCGATAAACTGAATGTCGTCCATCAGCAGTACATCCGCCATACGGTACTTGTCGTGGAATTCCTTGGTGGTCTCCTTGGCGATGGAGTCTATCAGCTCGTTGGTAAAGTCCTCGCTTTTGGCATATACCACGTTTGTCCCCGGCTGGCGCTGGGCAATCTCGTTGCCGATTGCCAGCAGCAGATGGGTCTTCCCCAGTCCGGAGCCCCCATATATAAACAAGGGATTATATGCCTTGGCGGGGTTAGACGCCACTGCCATAGACGCTGCATGGGCAAACTTATTGGAGGGGCCAACAATGAAGGTAGAGAAGGTGTACTCGTATTCCCCTTCCTTGTCTGCCGGGACATAGAGCGCATCCTCCCCCTCAGTCAGCTCCTTGGCCAGTCCGCCCTTTGCCGTAAGCGCTTTCTCGTCGTGGACAGGGCGCTGCTTACCTGTCTCACTGTATATTTGGATGTCAACCGGAAAGCCCAGCACGTTTTCAAACCCAATGGCAAGCTTGTCCTTCAGCTTCTGATCGATCAGGGACTTGGTAAAATCTGATTTCACAATCAGAATCGCGGTCGAGTAGTTGTCCTCCATGTTCTGCAGCACAACCTGATTCAGCCAGGTTGCATATGCCACCTGGGTAATCAGCTTATTATCGATGCAGTATTCACAGACCTTGTTGAAAATCTCGTCTAGGGATTCCATGTTTGTATCCTCCGGCATCGTGTTTGTCAACCTGTTGAAAAGTTGGTTGAAAGTGTTGAATCAACGTTTAACTAACGTGAATTCACAAGTTTTCAACAGGTTGCTGACGTATCTATTTTATCATAGGTCAGATGGGATTGCAAGGTTTTCAACAGCCAAAAACAGACAAAAAGCAGAAAATAGTTGCAGCGTTTGGGATGAAATTCGGAGAAGGGACATTGAGCCGCAGTGGGGAACAGGGGGTAATTTGGTTGGAAGATGCTTTGCGTAGGACGGGGAAGTTCTTTAGAATTTGGGCATATTGCTGTATTCCAGTAATCTTTCAACCCCAAATTTGTCACAGAAATCCGGAAAGCGGCGTTTCAGGTGGGTTTTCTCCGCTTTTTCTAAAGAAATGATTGCAAAACAGAGGGAAATCGGGTAAAATAAGTGTTGTGTGCGGATGTCCGGGGATTTTTCTGTCTCCGGAGCCGCCTTTCCCAGCAGGCAAACCCGGTCAACACCGCCGCCAAGGGACCGCTGATCAAATCCAATACGCGGGTTTATTCAGAGGGATTCTAAGAGATATGGAAGGGAGGAAGAAAGATGATTCGGACATATCAGCCAAAAAAGATACAGCGGAAAAAGGAGCATGGCTTCCGCAAGAGGATGTCTACCAAGAACGGCCGCAAGGTTTTGGCGCGCCGCCGCGCAAAGGGCCGCGCACGTCTTTCCCACTGATTGGGCGGGCGGCGTTCTGCCGCTTTTCCATGGCTTTATCCAGAAGGTGAATATAGCTTGGGATAACCCCTTAAGCCTGTCAGGTCACTGTCGGCTCGCCAGGCTGTATTCACTGGAGGCCTTGGCTTTCGGATTGCCGTGGGGCAGCTTCCCTATTTGTTTATTTGAAATGGATTTTTTACAGGCGATGGAGGGTGTCGGATGCCGGAGGTTGGCGTGGCCGCAGTTCAGGTAATAAAGGAAAACCGGATATTCCGGCGGCTGTACAGTAAAGGCAGATTTCAGGCTCACCCCTTACTGGTGACGTATGTCCAGCGAAATCGGGAGGGAACGATACGGTATGGAATCTCCGCCAGCAAGCGAATTGGCTGTGCTGTGGAACGCAATCGGGCCAAGCGGGTGATCCGCGCGGCCTTCCGGGAGGCCGCAGGCGAAATCTCCGGAGGCTGGGACATTGTATTTGTGGCACGCAGCCGGACGGTACATGTCAAGATGAATGAAGTGAGGGACGTTATGGTCCGTCAGCTGGCTCTTTTGACTGGGGAAGGGGCCCGTGAACGGGCGGCACAGAGCCGGAAAAAGAAAACTATGCCGGAGAGAAAGCGGGAGTCATGAAAACATGAAAAAGCTTATGCTGTGGCTAATCCGGGGGTATCAAAGGTGGATATCTCCCCTCAAGCCCCCCTGCTGCCGGTTTTACCCCAGCTGCTCCCATTATGCGGCCCAGGCCATAGGCAGGTATGGGGCGGCAAGGGGCGGTGTTCTGGCGCTTTGGCGGGTGATGCGCTGCAATCCCATGTGCAGCGGCGGCATTGACCGCGTACCGGACAAATGGACCGATGCGATTCCCTTTCTGCGAAGGTTCAGGAGCCCCGAAAATCAGAAGAAAAATATGTGAAACGGCGAAAAAAGACGTGTTTGCCGTCTTGTTCAGAATTTTGTGCCCGTGTTTTGTGTCTGTCCCCGAATGGGCAGACGGACGGGAGAGAGGCGTTCCTCAATGGGGAAAAGACCCATGGGGGCGCGTTTTGATAAAAAGAGAAAAAACAAGGAAAAACGGAAAATCAGCCGCGTTGCGGCGGAATGGATGATTATATGGGATTTATATCGGAGATAATCGGCTGGCCCTTAGGCTGGGTGATGTGGCTGGGGTACCAGATTTTCAGAAACTACGGTGTTGCGCTGATCTTTTTCACCTTTGTCTCTAAGGCGCTTATGTTCCCAATGACACTGAAGCAGCAGAAGTCCAGTGTAAAGATGGCCTTGATTAAACCAAAGCTGGACAATATTCAAAAGAAATACGCCAATAATAAGGAAAAGCTGAACGAGGAAATGATGAAGCTGTATCAGGATGAGGGCTACAATCCCATGAGCGGATGCCTTCCCCTTTTTATTCAGTTTCCCATTTTGTTTGGCTTGATCAATGTTGTATATAACCCTCTCACCCACATCATAAGGCTTTCCAAGGAAGTGATTGAGCAGGGATTGGAAATTGCAAGGGGAATGGAGGGAATCTTAGTAAACGCCTCCATGCCGCAGATTAGTATCATTCAGGGGGTAAAGCTTCAGCCAGAGCTGTTCAGCTCCCTGCTTTCCCCGGAGCAGATTCAAAGGATATCCCAGTTTAACATGTCCTTTTTTGGGCTGGATCTGACAGCGGTTCCCACCATGACGCTGACGCCGCTGATCATCATACCGCTCCTTTCCGGCGCAACATCCTTTTTGATTTCGATTCAATCCATGAAGCAGACAGAAACCACCGCCGCAGGCGAAAGCGGGGGTATGATGAAGGGCTTGATGTACGTTATGCCGCTGTTCTCTCTGATCTTCAGCTTCCAGATACCGGCAGGTGTCGGTCTATACTGGCTGATTTCCAATGTTCTCTCCTATGGACAGAGCATGTACATGAACAAGAAGTTTAATCCCCAGGAGATGGCGGAAAAGGCTCGTGCGGAGCAGGCGGCTTTAGAAGAAGCGGAACGGAAGGAGCGCCTGGAAAATAGAAAGAAAGCCCGCCAAGAAATGGCGGAGTACCAGGCGGAGGTAGAGGCTGCGGCCCAGGCATCCAAGGGGAAAAAGAAAAAGGACCAGGCGGCAGAGGAAATTAAGGCCCCAGATGAAGAAACAGTCAAACGGGGTATGACTGCAAAAGAAATCAACCGCATGAAGCTAGCGGCGGCTCGCAAGCGGGATGCGGAAAAATATGGGGAGGAATACGTGGAGGTCACGGACGACGACCTGAGATGATTCCCTCAAAAGCGCAAAATGACAGAAAGGGGCCTTAAAAAGGTCAAAATGGAGGTGTTTACCTTGATGAAGGAACAGATCGAAACAGGAAAAACTGTGGAACAGGCGATTGAAGCGGCTTGTGAGAAATTGGGCCTGAGCTCTGATGAGGTCCAATATGAGGTATTGGAAATGCCTAAGAAGGGATTTTTGGGCTTCGGAGCATCCATGGCAAAGGTACGGGTGTACAAGGAATACAGCAAATCCGCACGGGCGGCGGAATATCTCCGGGAGGTTCTGGCCGCGATGGGCTTTCCAAATGTGGAGATTGATATCAAAGAAGAAGAGCAGGGTGCGCTGCTGACCCTGAGCGGGGACGGACTGGGCGTCGTGATAGGCCGCAGGGGAGAGACGCTGGACGCGCTCCAGTATCTTTCCGGCCTGGTGGCCAACAAGCTGGAAGGGGACTACTTCCGCATCACCCTGGACAGCGGCAACTACCGGGAGAAACGGGAAAAGACCCTGGAGGAGCTGGCAAAGAAGCTGGCCAACAACGCGGTCCGTACCGGACGTTCCAGTACTTTGGAGCCCATGAACCCCTATGAGAGACGGATCATCCACGCGGCGGTCCAGCAGGTGCCGGGGGCGACGTCCTCCTCCATTGGGGGGGAGCCCAACCGGAGAATTGTGATAAGCTCAACAGCGCCGAGGAAGCCCTCCGGCGGTAGGGGGCGTTCCAGGGACGGCGGAGAAGGAAGGCGGTCCAGATATGGGGACAGAGAGCGAAAAGGCTATTGGAAGGATAACCAGAGTGCAGCCGGTGAAGAGAGCACAGCTGTATCGGATACCAAGGCTGAGGCCCAAAAGCCAGGAGAGACTGGAGCGGCGAGAGCAAACATCAACGAGGACAGGGACAAGCCCTTATATTCAAAAATAGAGCTGTAATTATATAGAGAGGGGGACGTACCGGGAGAAGACGGAGCGTCCCCTTTTTGCAGGGAAGAAACAGAGATTGAAGGAGGAATATTATGCTGCATGATTTCATCGTTAAAGAGTTTGAATGCACCAAATCGCTGTCTGCCCTGATTTATTTGATTGACAGGGGAAGAGAATTGGAGTTTTCAATTCATGGAGCAGAATATTTTATCTCCCGCCATAAATCCCAGAAGTATGTTTCTATCTGGGACAATCAAAAAGAGCAGAGTTTCAACAGTGTAGAGGAGCTGATTGAAAACGCGATTGTGTCAAATTCTCCGCTGCTGTCTATTTGGCCGGAAATTCAAATAGAGACGTTTTTTTGAGTCAGTCATATACGCTGAGGAGGGAAAGGGGAAGGAAAAAATGACAGAGACAACCATTGCGGCAATCGCTACAGGGCTGACCCCAAGCGGGGTGGGGATGGTCCGCATCAGCGGACCGGACGCCATCCCGGTGGCCGGCGCTGTCTTCCGCCCGGTCAGCGGAATTCCCCTGGAAGGGCGTAAGGGGTATACCGCCGCCTTCGGCCATATCCACGACGGCCCGGAAACGATTGACGAGGGGGTCGCCGTCGTATACCGCGCCCCCCGAAGCTATACCGGAGAGGATGTTGTGGAGCTGAGCTGCCACGGCGGCGTGTACCTGATGGAGAGAACCCTCCGCGCCGTCCTGGCCCATGGCTCTGTTTTGGCGGAGGCGGGGGAGTTTACCAAGCGGGCGTTTTTAAACGGAAAGCTCAGCCTGGACCAGGCGGAGGCGGTCATCGAGCTGATTGAAGCCGGTTCCGCAGGGGCGGCAAGGGCGGCCCTGGCAGGCAGGGAGGGAGCTTTGTACCGGGAAATCCTCAATGTCCAGCAGAGCCTGGTGGCGGAGGCCGCCCATCTGGCGGCGTGGGTGGATTACCCGGAGGAGGATGTGGAGGAGCTTACCCCCGCTTCTCTGGAGGACGGGCTGGAGCACAGCCGCCAAAGGTTAGAGAAATTATACAAGGGGTATGATTCTGGGAAGCTGATACGGAACGGAATCAACACGGCGATTGTGGGAAAGCCCAACGTGGGAAAATCCACCCTGATGAACCTTCTTTCCCGGTATGAAAGGAGCATCGTCACCGATATCCCAGGAACCACCCGCGACGTCGTTGAGGAGAGCGTCCAGGTGGGCGGATATCTGCTGCGGCTGGCGGATACCGCCGGGCTGCGGCAGACGGAGGACAAGGTGGAATCCATCGGAGTGGAGTGGAGCAGAAAGCGGATGGAGAGCAGTGACCTGGTGCTGGCTGTGTTTGACCTATCCCACCCCATAGAGGAGGAGGATCTTTCGCTGCTCCGGTTGATGGAGGGCAGGGCGGTCATCGCTGTCCTCAATAAAAACGACGCGGCCACCCCGGAGGACTGCCGGGCCTGGGAAGTGGAGGTTGGAAAGGTAATCTCCAACGTTGTGGTCATGTCCGCCCGCAGCGGCGGCGGATTGGAAAAGCTGGAGGAGATGATTCCCCGTGTCCTGGGGCTCAACCGCATAGACGATTCCGCCGCCATGCTGGCCAATGAACGGCAGAGGGACTGTGTCAAGCGTTCGTTGGACGCCCTGGAGGAGGCGGTCCAGGCGGTTCGGCTGGGCATCACCTATGACGCGGTTTCCGTCTGCCTAGAGGACGCCGTTTCCCCTTTGATGGAGCTGACGGGGGAGCGGGTTTCCGATGTGGTGATAGAGCAGGTGTTTGAACGGTTTTGTGTTGGAAAATAAAATGATGTCAGAAATATTGCTTTTTATTAGGAGGATACAATGCAGTTTGAAAGCTATGAAGCCGTCAAAAAACTGATTGATGAAATTGCCGATTCCTATGATGAGCCAAGCGAAGATCAGGTAGAGAAAATGAATCGCCTTACGGGAGGCAGCTGGACTGCGGAAAATTTAAGGGAATACTGCTGTGATTACTGGAGCGGCCCTTTTTCCAATTCCCTGGACGCCACAGCTTATGCTCTGTTCCATGATGGGCTCTTTCCGGAGCTTGATGAAGTTGAGCTGGTATTTTGGAAGCTGAAGCTGGGGGTAAGCATGGATCCCAAAACCCTTTACGAAAAGCTGCGGTTTGTAAAGACATGCTCCAAGGTCAAGGAAGTGGAGATACTCCCTGTTGAGGAAATCGTCTCCTGTTTTGGGGAGATTTTTTCCGGGTGGGAGCATAAAAAGGACCTGGATCTTCCTACCTTTCAAAGGATTCGCCCGCAGGAATAAGCTTATAGAGGGAGTGGTCTATTTTGGAATATCAAGCTGGCAGCTATGATGTCGCCGTCATCGGCGCAGGCCATGCGGGGGTGGAGGCGGCCCTTGCCGCGGCCCGGCTGGGGGCAAAAACAATTCTGTTTACCATCTCCCTGGACGGGATTGCCAATATGCCCTGCAACCCCTCCATCGGCGGGACCGCAAAGGGACACCTGGTCCGGGAGATTGACGCTCTGGGTGGTCAAATGGGCTTAGCGGCGGATGCAACCTACCTCCAAAGCCGTATGCTCAACCAGGGGAAGGGCCCCGCCGTTCACAGTCTCCGCGTCCAGAGCGACCGGGTGCAGTACCATATCTATATGAAGCATGTCCTGGAGCAAACCGAAAACCTTACGGTAAAGCAGGCGGAGGTCACGGAAATCCGGATGGATGAAAATGGAAATAATTTCCAAATTGTTACCAGGCTGGAAGCGGTTTATTCAGTCAAAACGGCGATTATTGCAACGGGAACCTACCTGAAGGGACGTATCTATGTGGGAGAGGTCAGCTACGAGAGCGGCCCCGATTCCATGCAGGCCGCCACAAAGCTCTCGGACAGCCTTAGAAAGCTGGGAATTACTCTTCGCCGCTTTAAAACGGGAACCCCCGCCAGGGCGATGCGCTCCACCATTGATTTCAGCAAGCTGGAGGTACAGGAGGGGGATGCCGAGATAGTTCCATTTTCCTTTATGACAGAAGGGAAAATGAAAAATCAGGTAGTCTGCCATATCGCCTACACAAATGAAGAGACCCATCGGGTCATCCGCGCCAATCTGGACCGTTCCCCTATGTATTCGGGCAAAATCGAGGGAATCGGGCCCAGATACTGCCCCAGCATTGAGGATAAGGTGGTCCGCTTTGCGGATAAGCCCAGGCACCAGGCCTTTGTGGAGCCCATGGGGCTGGATACAGAGGAGATGTACTTACAGGGTCTCTCCTCCTCACTCCCGCTGGATGTGCAGGAGGTCATGTACCGGACCATCAAGGGGTTTGAGAACATTGAACTGATGCGGAATGCCTATGCCATAGAGTACGACTGCTGCGACCCTCTGGAGCTGAAGCCCTCCCTGGAGTTTAAGGCAGTCCCTGGTCTGTATGGAGCGGGACAGTTTAACGGGACCTCCGGCTATGAGGAGGCCGCCGCCCAGGGGCTGGTAGCCGGCATCAACGCCGCCCGCCAGGTGCAGGGGAAGGAGCCCGTTCTGTTCCCAAGGAGCGGCTCCTATATCGGAACCCTCATCGACGACCTGGTTACAAAGGGGTGCAGCGATCCCTATCGGATGATGACCTCCCGGAGCGAATATAGATTGATTCTCCGCCAGGACAACGCCGACCTGAGATTGACCCCCCTGGGACGGGAAATCGGGTTGGTGGGGGATGAACGGTGGAACCGGTTCCGCGCCAAAAAGCAGGCCATTGAGGCGGAGATTCGGAGACTGGAGCGGGTGACCATTCCCCTTTCCGAGGGGCTGAACGCCATGCTTGTTTCACGTGAAACATCCCCTGTGACCGCCGGAACCAAGGCCGCCGAGCTGCTGCGCCGCCCACAGATCGGCTATGGGGATATCTCCCCCTTTGATCCTTCCGCTCCCGCCCTGCCCAAGGAGGTATGGGAGCAGGCGGAGATTGAAATGAAGTATGCGGGTTACATCAAAAAGCAGCTTGCCCAGGTGGAGCAGATGAAGAAGCTGGAAAGCCGTCTGCTTCCGGAGGAGATGGATTACCGGGAGGTATCGGGGCTGCGGCTGGAGGCCCAGGAAAAGCTGAACCGGGTCAAACCGCTGAACATCGGACAGGCCTCCAGAATTTCCGGAGTGAGCCCGGCGGACATCTCGGTGCTGATGATATGGCTGGAACAGAAGAGAAAGCGGAGTGTGCCGCGGGAAAAGGGGGATTCGGAGCGGAATGGCGATTGACATAGGAAAGCTAAGGGAATACGCAGCGGCAAATGGAATTGTACTGGAGGAAGAGATGCTCTCCGCCTTTGAGAAGTATGGGGAGTCCCTGAAGGAATGGAACGAAAAGGTCAACCTGACGGCAATCGTAGACGATGAGGGAATCCTCGTCAAGCATTTTATAGATAGCCTCCTGCTGCTCAGGGCAGTTGATCTGCCCAAGGGGGCAAAGATGGCCGATGTGGGGACCGGGGCAGGCTTTCCCGGTATCCCGGTGAAGATTGCCCGTCCGGACATTTCCCTGGTACTGGTGGACAGCCTGAACAAGCGGCTTGCCTTTCTGGAGGACCTTTGCAGGCGGCTGGCCCTTTCCGCGGAAAGGGTCCATGGACGGGCGGAGGACCTGGGAAGGCAGCCCCAGTACCGTGAGAGCTTTGATCTGGTGACTGCACGGGCTGTCACCAATATGCGGGAATTGGCGGAATTTTGTCTTCCCATGGTGAAAAAGGGCGGCTGCTTTGCGGCGATGAAGGGCTTTGAAGTGGAGGAGGAGCTGGCGCAAGCGAAAAAGGCCATTGCCGTTTTGGGTGGAAAGGTTCAGGAGGTTCGTAAGTATACGCTCCCCGACGGTGGAAAGCGCTCCGTGGTGGTGATAAAGAAAATATCGCAAACGCCAACAAAATATCCCCGGCCCTTTGCAAAAATCTCAAAAAGCCCTTTAAAATAAGGTTTTATTTCCCATGTGTTGTCAGACTGCGCGATGGAAAATAATGGAATTTTGGAATACGCTGTGGTACAATAATATTACCCTGGAAAATGTGGAAAGGGGAATGTTGCAGTTACCGGCAGCGTATTCTTTTTCACATGTGGAAAAGAAAAAATCATCGAGGGGAATTTTCTCCGAGGACGTGTTAAATATCTGTGAAAAGACTCTTTTCAACAGGTGGAAAGGTGGTTTCGCATAATGAGCGTATTTGCAAAGAGCAAGGCAGTCAATAAAGTTTTTTTGATCTCCATGGAGTATATTCAGCCGAATCCCAACCAGCCCCGTAAGACGTTCCATGAGGGGGAACTGCGTTCCCTTGCGGAAAGCATTTCCGCCAATGGCCTCCTTCAGCCGATTACGTTGCGGAAGGAAAGCGATACGCTGTATTATATTATTGCGGGGGAGCGGCGCTTCATCGCCTGCAAGCAGACCGGAATGAAAAATATTCCCGCTATTATATGCAATGTCTCCGCAGGCGACGCGGCGGTCCTTGCATTGATTGAAAATATCCAAAGAAGTAATTTGAATTTTATGGAGGAGGCTTCCGCCATCCAGGCGCTGATTCAGCAGTTGAACATTACCCAGGAGCAGGCGGCCAGAAGGCTGGGGAGGTCCCAATCCTCCGTTGCCAATAAGTTGCGGCTGCTGCGCCTTCCTGCTTCGGTACAGAGCCTCTTGGTGGAGGCGGGTTTGACGGAGCGCCACGCCCGGTCACTGCTCCGCCTCCCGGAAAGCCAGATGGAGGAGGCCACAGCCTATATTGTCGATGCCAATCTCAACGTCGCGGAGACAGAGCGCTTTATCGACGAGATTGTTTTACATAATCAAGAGGGCCTGGAGGAGAGCGGGCAGGTAGCAGCTGTGGTGGCAAACCGCGCCGTCCTTCCGGCTGAACAGAATCCGGGGGCGGAAGAACCTCCGGAGGAAAAACAGGCAAAAAAGGGCGGCAGAAAGCTGCTGGTGGTCAAGGACCTTCGCATTTTTACCAATACCATCTCCAGGGCCATTGAAACGATGAAACAGGCGGGAATCCAGGCCTTTTCCCAGACCAAGGAGGAAGAGGAGTTTATTGAGTATGTTGTCCGGATTCCCAAGGAGTCCGCTTACCAGCGGCAGAGGAAGACCTCCTGATCCCAGATCCCAAGGGGAGAGCATTCGGTCATGCCTTCCCTTTGTGATAGGAGACTGGCAGTGTGTTCAGCCGGTCTTCGCATAATATTTATTCCCTTGCTATGGTTTCCTTTCTATCCCTAATTTGCAAACCCGAATCCTGCGCACATGGAGGCGGCTGACTTTGTAAAGCAAAACAAAGTCAGCCGTTTTCATTGTTTCACATGAAACAGTAAGAGCTTTTTTGTCTGCATCTTATCAGAAATTCGTATGGTACAGTAAAAAAGTTGTAAAATTTTAAGAAAAAGGGCAAAAAAGGCTCCAAAAGGGGAACAATCTCTTTTCTTGTATCCATGGTTGTGCTATAATTGAAGGAAGTGGACGTGATAGACAAGAAGGAGAGATGAAGATGGGGAAAATCATTGCCTTTGCCAACCAGAAAGGCGGTGTGGGAAAGACTACCACAGCGGTGAGCGTAGCCGCCTGTATGGGGGCAAAGGGAAAGAAGGTTCTTTTGGTGGATGTGGATCCCCAGGGAAACGCGACCAGCGGAATGGGTGTGAATAAACGGCAGGTAAGCCGTTCCACCTATGACCTGTTGGTGATGGATGAAACGGAAATAGAAAATGTGATCCAGAAAACAGAATTCCAGAATGTGGATATTCTCCCCTCAAATATGCAGCTGGCAGGTGCGGAAATAGAGCTTGTAGACCTGGAAAACCGTACCAGCCGCCTAAAACAGGCGATTTTGCCGGTTAAGGATAGGTATGATTACATAATCATTGACTGTCCGCCCTCGTTAGGGTTAATAACGCTCAATGCGCTGACCGCCAGCGATACCATTTTAATTCCCATACAATGTGAGTATTTCGCATTAGAGGGGCTTTCCCAGCTGATGGCAACCATGCGGCAGGTGAAGCGGCTGTACAATCCGTCGATTGAAATTGAGGGCGTGCTGTTTACCATGTACGACGGCCGCCTCAATCTGACGATGCAGGTGGTCGAGGAGGTCAAGAGATACTTCCCCAGAAAGGTGTTCAAAACCGTGATTCCCCGCAATGTCAAAATCTCGGAGGCGCCCAGCTTCGGAAAACCTGTATTTTACTATGACCGGTATTCCAAGGGTTCTATCAGCTATGGCGAGCTGACAAATGAGATTCTCCAGAATCAAAGGGAGGGATAGGAAGATGGCCAAGGGTTCCAAGGAAAAACTGGGAAGGGGCTTGGATGCGCTCTGGTTTGACAACAGCACCAGCGACGGCACATCCACCATTCAGCTTCGGATCTCAGAGATTGAGCCAAACCGCAGCCAGCCCCGCAGGCGGTTTGACGAAAACAGCTTGACGGAGTTGGCGGATTCCATCCGGCAGCACGGGGTGCTTCAGCCCCTGATGGTGCGGCCCCTGGCTTCGGGGGGATACCAAATCGTCGCGGGGGAGCGCCGGTGGAGGGCCTGCCGGATGGCGAACATCACAGAGGTCCCTGCCATCGTCCGGGAGATGACGGATCAGGAGGTCATGGAGATTGCCCTGATCGAAAACCTTCAGCGGGAGGACCTGAACATCATGGAGGAGGCCGCCGGGTATCAGTGCCTGCTGGACCAGTATGGGATGACCCAGGAGCAGATTGCCGCCAGGGTGGGGAAATCCCGTCCTGTTATTGCCAACGCCCTGCGCCTGCTGCGCCTGCCCGCCCCTGTGGCGGAGCTGGTAAAGGACGGCTCCCTTTCAGCGGGACACGCCCGTGCGCTGCTTTCCATCTCCCAGCCGGATGCGATGTTGGAAATGGCGAGAAAGGCCGCCAACGGATCCGCGACAGTGCGGGATATTGAAAGACTCGGAAAAAAGCTGCGTAATGCGGAAAACCAAAACCCTGGGGAACCGTCCGCCGCACCGGCGGACGGGGAATGGAATGTGGGAGATGATCCCTATTTCCGGGAGCTGGAGCTTTCCCTTTCAGAGTCTTTGGGGAGGAAGGTTCGGGTGCGCTTTACCCATGGACCGGAAAAGGGAGCGCTGGAGCTGGAATTTTACTCCAAGGAGGATTTGGAAAATCTGGCCAAGGAGGCCTTTGGCCACTTGATATGAGCGGCCGGTTTTCAATAGAGAACGCCGGACTGTGGGATGAGGATGAGAAAAAGAGAAGGGGAGGAGTTCTCCATGAGGGAAACGCCTTCGGAGAATGTTTCACATGAAACGTCAAAAAGAGCAGAGGTTAAGACAGTGCATTCCGCTCAGGGCGGGTCTAAGCCGTCCGGGATGAGGCCCATTCCCTGGAAGGAGGCGGGACAGCGGCTTGGAATATGGAACAGCGGCTGGCTGTCCGGGTACGGCGCAAAATTGTTTCGGGCCGTTTGGACAAGGCTGATGGATGAGTTCTCCACCCGCGGATATACCGAGATGATGATGAACGGGGAATCAAAGGCGTATCCGGCGTTTTTGAAGCTGCTGTTGAATAAGGGGGAGATACCGGACCGCAGTCTGCTGCCGGTGCAGTATATCTGCCAGCAGGAGGATCATAAGGCCTCCATTCACGCGGTGTTTCCGGAGAAAAGGGCGGCAGACTGGATAGAGACGGTTTCCGCAGACCTGGAACGGTTTCTGTTCCAGATGAATGTGCCCTACAGGATTGTCAAGCTGGAGCAGACCGGCGCGGAAGCGGGCGTCCGATACCAATGGAGGTTGGATTTGTGGCTCCCGGTGGAGGAGATGTATGCTGAGCTGTGCCGGATCGGATGCAGCCCCCAGAATGAATGGAATGATGAAAGGGCCGGATACTATGGGCCCCTTTGGGTTGGAAGGGCAGAGGGATTATCGGGGAGCCAGTTGTTTCTTGCGGTGGCGGAGAACGGATATGATCAAAGGGGACGGATCAGAATCCCATCAGTGCTGGTTCCCTATATGGCGGCGGAGTGGATTCCATAGAAGATACAATTAAACATTCTTTACGTTTATGACATTAATTTAAATTCAACCAAACCCATGTTCAGGCATTCAGGCAGCGAGTGTGGATTGAAATGCGCTCAATTTGAATCATCCGCGCGGGAACATCAAGCTGCCCTTCAGGGAGAGGGAGAATGGGTTGGACTGTGGAGATCCAAACAAGGAGGACGCAATGGAAAGAGAAATCGTGGAGCTGGACATCCGCTACGCAAAGGAGATAAGGGTTCCTTACCCGGAGTGCGACATACACAACCATTGGAAGCTTTCCTATATTATGCGGGCAGTCCAGCAGATTGCCTCGGACCAGCTGGACGACCTGGGAATGACCTTTATCAAGCTCTATTCGGAAGGGTATGTGTTTCTGCTTTCCAGGGAGTATCTGGAATTCCATCAGGGCATCACGGCAGGGGAACGGGTGACAATATCCACCTGGCCGCTGCCGCCCAAGGGTGCCCAGTTCCGGCGGAATGTGGCGATTGACAGCGGTGACGGCCAGCGGCTGATGAGCGGATACACCTCCTGGCTGTTGGTGAATCCGGAGAGCCATAAAATTCTGCGGCCTGCCTCCTTCCCTTATGTCCTGCGCTATGGCCCGGTCAATGGGGAGGATTCCATGGAGGAGCAGATTACCTCTTTGAAGGCACCCGCCGTTGTCAACGGGACAGCCGGGGAGAGTCTGCGTGTGGCATATTCCAATTCCGACTGCAACGGACATCTGAACAATGCCGTGTACGGGGACCTGGTGCTGGACAGTGTTCCCTTTGGGGTTTGGGAGAAATGCCGTCCGACGGCGTTCTTTATCCATTTTATCAAGGAAGCGAAGCTGGGCGCGGCGGTCTCCGCCGCTGTGGAAAGGGCAGGGGAACAGTGGAATTTCAGCGGAACGTCCCGTCCGGCGGGGGCGATGAAGGAGGAGAACTGTTTCCAGGCGTTTTTAAAGCTGACGGACCTGTGAGCTTATGGGGGCCCTTCCTTTTCCGCGCAAAGGTAAATAAGGAGATTGTCAGCGAAGCTTAGGGGATTTCAGATAAAAAATTAAATTTAACTATTGACAAAACAAATGCGTTGCCGTATAATAGTATTCGCCCTAAGAGACAGGCTGTTTCTCAGGCAGGAAAGATATGGCGGCATAGCTCAGTTGGCTAGAGCATTCGGTTCATACCCGAAGTGTCACCGGTTCAAATCCAGTTGCCGCTACTTTCTGAAAACAATCCTCAAATGAGGTTTTATATAGAGTTTTCCATGGCCTGGTGGTCAAGCGGCTAAGACACCGCCCTTTCACGGCGGTAACACGGGTTCGATTCCCGTCCAGGTCACTGATAGGCGGCGGACAGTCCGATGAGATTGTCCGCCGCCTATTGTTTTGTTTCACGGGAACAAAAACGCGTCTAAGCACTGTACGGGCTGAAAAACATTAAAACAAAGGGGGACACCCATGCCAAACGAAGGCACAGCATCCTATCAGCGTATTCTGGGGCATCTACGGCGCGCTGTCACGGATTATCACATGCTCTCGCCAGGGGACCATATTGCCGTTGGCGTAAGCGGCGGAAGCGACTCTATGGTTCTTCTTCTGGGACTGTGGCGGCTTGGGCAGTTTCTTGGAATCTCATTTAAGCTCACTGCGGTTTCTGTTGATCCACAGTTTAACGGGCTTCCGGCAAATTTCTCTCCCATTGAGGAGCTGTGCCGGGAGCTGTCAATTCCTTATTATATAGAGCGGACCGTGATTGGTGAGCTTGTCTTTCAGGTTCGCCGGGAGGATAATCCCTGCTCCCTCTGCGCCCGTATGCGCCGCGGCGCACTGACCCTGGCGGCGGAAAGGCTGGGGTGCAATAAGCTGGCTTTGGGGCACAACCTAGACGACGCTGTTGAAACCTTTGTCATGAACCTTTTATGGGAGGGGCGGATAGGCTGTTTCAGCCCCTTCACCGATTACAGTCTTCCGGATGAAGGAGCTTCTTGCGGGGAAACTCCCCGCAGGGAAGTTCCCTGCGGGAAAGAAAAGGAGCTGCGGCGGATTGCCGTGATCCGTCCCCTTGTCTATACCCAGAGCAAAGAAATCCGGCGCGCCGCCAGGGACTGCGGGCTGGAGTGCTTTAAGCTGCCATGCCCCAATGACGGGAAATCGGGACGGCAGGCGGCGAGGGAATGGATACGGCAGCAGGAAAGGCTGTATCCCGGCGTAAAGCAGAGGCTTTTCGGCGCAATGGTCCGGGGGAATATCAGCGGATGGTAAATCGCTAACGCCCGGCAAAAAACGAAATCCATCCCTATGTCAGGGGGAGTATGGGGACGTTTTGGGCAGAAAAACGGAGCTAAGCGGGGGATAAATTAAAAATTTTGACTTTTCCCTTGACAAAGGGAAAGTTAGCCTATATAATAAGAGAGCTTTCAAAAAATGAAGGCGCTGATACCTGTGTCTGCCCCCGTTCAGAAACAGGTGTCCGGAGGAATACGTATTATATGAAGATAAAAAGTTCAGGAGGATCTGCTATGTCAACTTATATGCCGAAGGCAGGGGACATTACCCGCAAATGGTATGTTATTGATGCCGCTGACAAGCCGCTGGGCCGCGTTGCAGCCGCTGCCGCCCATGTGCTCAGGGGCAAACATAAAGTAACCTATGCTCCCCATGCGGATTGCGGAGACCATGTGATTATCATCAATGCGGAAAAGGCTGTTCTCACCGGCAGAAAGCTGGAGAAAAAGTATTATCGTTATCATACCGGTTGGTTTGGCGGGCTCAAGGAAGTGCAGTACAAGCACCTGATGGCCGGCAATCCCGAAAAGGCGATGATGCTTGCGATAAAGGGAATGCTCCCCAACACCACCGTTGGACGCACCCAGCTGACCAGAGTCAGAATCTACAGGGGCCCGGAGCACGTTCACGCGGCCCAGAAGCCCGAAGCCCTGGAAATGTAAGCAGAAAGCTGATTTGGAAGGAGGACCATATTTATGCCTATGTATGATAAAAAGCCTTATTTTTATGGGACCGGCAGAAGGAAGAAATCCGTCGCCAGGGTACGCCTTTATGCGGGAGACGGCAAGATCACCATCAACAACCGTGACATTGATGATTACTTCGGCCTTGAGACCCTGAAGCTCATCGTCCGTCAGCCCCTGGAGCTCACCGAGACCACCGGCAAGTTTGACATTGTCTGCACGGTAGCAGGCGGCGGCGTTTCCGGACAGGCCGGCGCTATCCGCCATGGAATTTCCCGTGCGCTGCTCCAGACCGGCGAGGAAATCCGTCCCATCCTGAAGAAGGCCGGGTTCCTGACCCGCGATCCTCGTATGAAGGAACGTAAGAAGTACGGCCTCAAGGCCGCGCGTCGCGCGCCTCAGTTCTCCAAGCGTTAAGCAACGAAATATCAGATACGGATTTCAATCCCCAGAACACATATGTTTTGGGGATTTTATCTGCTTTTCATTCAAAATGCCAGTAGATATTTAGCGGAAAATGAGTATAATGTAAGTAAGAAGTTCAGTTGAAACTCTTATTATTCTGCCGGAACTGCATATCGGCATTGATAGAAAAGGTGCAGAAAGAAATGTTTAAAGAAAGTATCTATCAACCTTCGGGAATCAATCTGTAAAGAGATGAGCATTCATGAGTGGGAAGTTGGTATAGCTTCCCACATTTTTGTTGTCATTTTACATGAGTTGGAACAAGCTTGTGATACATATATAATTTGTCGTGCCGTAAAGCAAAGACATAGGGTTGAGAAATCTTTATCAGTCTTTATTAGGTGCTGTATGCTGTAAGTAAGTAAATTCCTTTTCCGTATAGGGATGTTTTCATATGTACTTGACATATGAAAAAGCAATAGAGATAAGGAAATTTCAATCAAATCGTATAGTAAAAAAAGCAATTTATGTTTTTATATTGAAAAGATCTGTAATTCAAAAATTTATTTTTAAAATTTTTTTGAAGCAAAGTTATGGTATTCTGTATCATAAAATCAATCAAATAGTTTGAAACAGCATTAATTGTATACCAAAAACGAAAAACGAATATATGTCAAGATGTAATTTGATGTTTCCAAAGATTTCTCAAGAAAAAAGTATAAAAACGCAATAAATTGCATATTTTGGGCGGTGTATAAAATTTTATGGCTTATCAAGAGAATTACAGAAAATGAGAAAGGTTCTAAAAATTGGAAATAATGTAAATATCAGGAATATGATATATAATCCTTTAAAAATGTGAAAAAAACATTTAAAGCAGGTCATAATAGGGAAAAAAGCCGGTATTACAGACCATTTTGTTGAGAAAAAAGCAGAAAATCATGTAAAAAAAGGTTGCGAATATTTCAAAAATAATGTATACTGAAAGAGGATATAGGGGGACTCTGTTTCCCTGAGTCCCTTTTCCAATTCCTTGTGCTTACGGCAAGTCTCCGCTCCTCATACCATTCATCGTACCACTACAAAGCAGTAAAAAAACCAAACAATTCAGTCAAAGGAGAGGGATACAAATGGATGCCCAGGATAAAGCATATTTGACTCAGGATACCCAACAGCATATTGCTGTAGTAACACAGCTCCACGAGCAGGAGGACGTCAGCGAGGACACTGGTTATGCCGGACATGAAATCCGGTATGAGCTTATCGGCAAACGGGTGCGGGAGTACCGCAAGAAGCAGCGCCTGACCCAACAGGCCCTTGCGGAAAAGGTAGGATTGGTGCCGTCCAATATTTCCCATATTGAACGGGGAACCACCAAGCTCAGCATCCAGTCCCTGATTCGCATTGCGAACGCGCTTCACGTTTCGGCAGAGTCCCTTCTCTGCGATAACCTGGAGCATGCGATCCAGCCCTTCCAGCAGGAGATTGCGGATATCATCGACGATTGTTCTCCAAGGGAAATCCGCATTTTGGCAGAAATACTCGTGGCTTCCAAGGAGATTATCCGGAACCATATCAACTGACCGCTTGAAATGCAGCGCTGATTTTGAAACACCCAAATCGCAGAGCTCAAAGCTCCGGTCTATCCATGGAGGTTCTATCAGCGGAAAGACGGCAGTCTGCTGAAAAATTCCGCTGCGGGGCATTACCAGTAGGAGGGTAGGAGGTACACACCAACATTGAGCAGTGATTGTATGATTCCTTTGATAATGGCGAGAGGCTTGCTGTAATGAATCGGTAAATTTAATGGCGGCAAAAGAGGCAGGGGGGATCCTCTGACGGACGGTATTAGCCGGATACGGCGGAATACCGGCGGTCAGAGGACCCCTCGTGTTGTCTTATTAAGATGATATAAAAAAATATTACGATTAAAATATGATATACAGATATAGAAAATGAGGTTTATTTTAAAGCTTTATAAGTTTGTAAAAAATCACCAAACCGAAGCGTGAAAAAAGGCCAAACCCTACACGAAATTATGAAAAAACAGGATTGTTTTATCGCGAAAAAAGGCAGAAATAAGCCGTAAAGGGCTGTTTGTCTAGTTTGACAAACAGTCAAAGGGCGAATATAATATCATACAGCCGGAGGAAACGGCGGGAAACCGCGCTCCTCCGTAGTGACGTTCGCGGCAGGGGCGGCCCCCGGCCGTCAACATAGCGCATGGACCAATCCTTGCGTTGAGGCTTTTCAAAATTTCCTGCTCCGCCGCCAAACGGATTGGAATGATTTTGAACAGGTGCTCAGAGACTGTACCCCGAACCGGCGCCAAGGGGGCCCGTTTTGGGGTCGGAACGATAGTACGAAGCAGGCGGCATTTTTTATGCTTTGTATCAAAGGAGAATTCTATGAGACGCTTATTACAGAACGCCCTGCATTTTTGGGAATTTTTAAAGAGCAGGACCTTTGCGGTAGGACTTTTGTTTGCAAGTATGGCGTGCTTTGTCTTTATGGTGTCCCAAAGGACCAATGCGGTGTATATCCGTGACGGGGACCTGGTGGCGCTGCGCTTTACCATCAACGATGAGCCGGAGGACATCCTCTCGGAATATGGGATCATGACCATGGCCTATGATTCGGTGGACTTTTCGGGATTCAGCGGGGGAGTCGGAGAAATCAGCATTACCAGGGCCTTTCCCGTTCTGCTGACAGTGGATGACACCACCAACAAGCTGATGCGCAGAGAGGGCACCGTGGGCACGCTGCTGGCTGAAAACAATATTACCCTGGGGGAATACGATACCATCAACTTTCCCCTGTCACACACCCTGGAGGAAAACGACCATATCGTCATTCAGCGGGTGGAATATGTGTCCCGTACCGAAGAAGAGGTGATTCCCTACGAGGTGGAATACCAGCAGACATCCCTTCTGCGAAACGGAAGACAGCATGTTCTCTCCTCCGGAAAAGAGGGGCTGAAGGAATATGTATACGTTCAGCGAACGGTGGACGGCGTGGTTTACGAGGAACAGCTTGAGAGCGAGACAGTGGTCCAAAAACCCCAGACCCAATATGTTCTGCAAGGGGTGACGGGGGCGGCGGTTTCTCCCTTGGATTTTGGGTATAACCTTCGGGGAGGAGTTCCCACCCAATACAAGGATGTGATTAAAAACGCAAAGGCTACAGGCTATACGGCCAGGTCCGGAGCGGGGACCGCAAGCGGAAGAAGGGCCGGGGTTGGCTATGTGGCCGTAAATCCCAATGTAATTCCCTATGGGAGCAAGCTTTATATCACCTCATCGGACAACAAGTTTGTATATGGGTACGCCATTGCGGCGGACACCGGAACGGGGCTGATGGATGGGGTTGTTGATATCGACCTGTTTTACGACACCTATTATGAAAGCTGCCTGAACGGGCTGCGGACGGTGAATATTTATATACTGGAATAAAGTGTTGACGGCTGTGAGGTTTTCACAGCCGTTTTTCTGTTTGAACAAAAAACGGGGCTGCCCTTTTGGACAGCCCCGCCATATTTAAGATTCATTCCTTCCGCAGCATTTCTTATACTTTTTGCCGCTGCCGCAGGGACAGGGATCGTTCCGCCCTATCTTTTTGACCGTCCGCTGTACGGTTGTCTGCCTGTCGGCGTTGGTCATCGTCGGATTGGCTACCTGGGTCCTCTTCAGCTCCCGGAACTGGGCCTGGGGCGGCTGAGGGGTGCTTTCAGGCTTTGCCTCTGCCGCAGCCTCGGAAGGTTGTTCCTCCTCCTCAGCAACCGGCGCACTGACTGCCGCACTCTGCCTTGGCTGGGTGCGTAGCTGGGCTAGGAACAATGTCTTCACCGTGTCCTCCCGGATGGTGTTCACCATCTGGTCAAACATCTCAAAGCCCTCGAACCGGTACTCAACCACCGGGTCCTTCTGGGCATAGGATCGCAGGCCGATACCGCGCTTCAGCTCGTCCATGGCGTCGATGTGGTCCATCCACTGGGTATCCACGTTGCGCAGCAGGATAACCCGCTCCAGCTCCCGCATGGTTTCGGAGCCGTAAAGCTCTTCCTTGGCGGCGTATTTGGCGTGGGCCTTTTCCTTTAACTGCTCCTTGACCTTGTCCCTGGTCAGCGTCTCCAGGTCCTCATCGGAGAATTTCAGGTCGTCCGGCTCGGTAATCCAGCCCATAAAGTGGTCGCGCAGGCCATTGAAGTTCCACTCGTATTTGACCTCGTCGTCCGCCAGGAAGGTATCCACCGTCGATTCAATGCATTCGTCAATCATCTTGAAGATATACTCTGAAAGGTCCTCCCCGTTGAGCACCTTGCCCCGCTGGCCGTAGATAATTTCACGCTGGCGGTTCATAACATCGTCGTATTGCAGGACGTTTTTGCGGATGCCGAAGTTGCGGGCCTCTACCTTGGTCTGGGCCGACTCAATGGAGTTGGTCAGCATCCGGTTTTCGATGGGGATATCGTCCTCCAGGCCCAGGTTGTTCATCATGGTCTGAATTCGTTCACCGCCGAACAGGCGCATCAGGTCGTCCTCCAGTGAAAGATAGAAGCGGGATTCACCGGGATCGCCCAAACGACCGGAACGTCCGCGGAGCTGATTGTCGATGCGCCGGGCATCATGCCGTTCGGTGCCGATTACAAAAAGACCGCCTGCTTGGAGAACCTTCTCCGTCTCCGGCTCTATCTCCTTGGTATACTTCTGGTTTAATTCAACAAAACGTTTCCGCGCAGTTAAGATTTCTTCGTTGTCGGTTTCGGCGTAGCCGGTGGCCTCGACGATAATCTCCTCCGGAATGCCCTCCTTGCGCATCTGCGCCTTGGCCAGGAATTCCGCGTTGCCCCCCAGCATGATGTCGGTGCCGCGCCCCGCCATGTTGGTGGAGATGGTCACTGCCCCAAACTTACCTGCCTGGGCGACGATCTCCGCTTCCTTTTCGTGGTATTTGGCGTTTAATACCTCATGCTTGACGCCCTTGCGCTTGAGCATCTGGCTGAGCATTTCCGATTTCTCAACCGAAACAGTGCCCACCAGCACCGGCTGCCCCTTCTCGTGGCACTTGACAATCTGGTCAATGACCGCTTCGTATTTGGCCTTTTGAGTCTTATAGATGGAATCGTGGTGGTCGATGCGGATGACCGGCTTGTTGGTGGGGATTTCGATGACGTCCAGCTTGTAAATCTCCCGGAACTCGCTCTCTTCCGTCAGGGCCGTGCCGGTCATGCCGGAAAGCTTCTGATACATGCGGAAATAGTTCTGGAAGGTGATGGTGGCCAGGGTTTTGGATTCCCGCTGCACCTGGACCTTTTCCTTGGCCTCAATGGCCTGGTGGAGGCCCTCGTTATATCGGCGGCCCTCCATCAGACGGCCGGTGTGCTCGTCAACAATGACCACCTGTCCATCTTTAATCACATAGTCCACATCCCGGCGCATGGTGCCGTGGGCCTTGATGGCCTGGTTGATGTGGTGGCTCAGGGTCATGTTGTCGGGGTCGGTGAGGTTTTCGATGTTGAAATACTGCTCCGCCTTGCGGACGCCGTTGGGGGTGAGAGTGGCCGTGCGGGCCTTTTCATCCACCAGGTAGTCGGCCTCCTGGTACTGGGAGTCGGTATCCTGCTTGGAATCCAGCTCCGCGACCTTTGTCAGTTTCAGGGTGCGGACAAAGCGGTCCGCTATGGTGTAGAGATCGGTGGATTTGTCCCCCTGTCCGGAGATAATCAAGGGGGTACGGGCCTCGTCGATAAGGATGGAGTCCACCTCGTCCACGATACAGAAGTTGTGTCCCCGCTGCACCTGCTCGGATTTGTAGACGACCATGTTGTCCCGCAGATAGTCAAAGCCGAATTCGTTGTTGGTGCCGTAGGTAATATCGCAGGCGTAGGCCGCCTGACGTTCCTCCTTGTCCAGCCCATGGACCACCAGGCCGACGGTCAGGCCCAGGAACCGGTAAATCTTGCCCATCTGTTCACTGCCGTATTTCGCCAAGTAGTCGTTTACCGTGACGACGTGAACGCCCTTGCCGGTCAGCGCGTTCAGGTAGGCGGGAAGGGCGGCAACCTGGGTTTTACCTTCACCGGTGCGCATCTCCGCGATGCGCCCCTGGTGCAGCACAATGCCGCCGATGATCTGTACCGGGAAGTGACGCTTGCCCAAAACACGGGCCGTTGCCTCGCGGCAGGCCGCGAACGCCTCCGGCAGGATGCTGTCCAAGGTATAGCCCTGGGCAAGCCTCTCTTTCAGCTTTGGGGTAGTCGCTTTTAATTCCTCGTCGCTCATGGCCTTGAACTGATCCTCCAGCGCAAAGACCTGGTTGGCGATCGGTTCAATCCGCTTCAGCTCCCGCTGGGAATAGGAACCGAAGATTTTCTCCAAAAAACCCATTCATTTCACCTCTATATGTTATTGGGAATCCATTGCGTTGATAAATAAGACTATCGTTTTTATTGTACCCGTATAGCGGCAGTTTGTCAAACCTTCAGGAGTGAAATTATTGTAAATAAAGCAAATTTTGTTGCCCTTCTCCCGGTTTTCCCGGCAGTAAGGCGGCAGGGAGAGAAAACGGAGGGGAACGGGGTGCCTGAAAGCGGGTTAAATTTTCCAATAGCTATGGAAACATGGGCCCAATTCTGTTAAACTATATAGTAGCAGGCAGAATATATGCCTGGAAAGGATGTGTGAATGAATGCTGTCCCTATTGCGTGGCCAAAAAAATACTGTAAGACGATTGATGGTAATATTATCCGTTTTGTTAATGCTTTCGGGCTGTAAAAGGGACCTGTCCCTGTACGCGCCTTCGAATTCATCCGGTTCATCCACATCCAGCGGGACAGGGGACCTTCAGGATGACGAGGAGCTGCCTCCGGAGGAGGACGAGGGCGGGGACAATCCCTATGAGGACCCGGATTCAAATTTGGAGTGGTACAGCTACAATGGGGTCGGCCTAGATAAAATCAGTTGGACCGGGGACGGGGAACACGTCGCGGTGGTATACCATCAGCTGGTACAGCTTGTAAACCAGGATAACGAACCAGATGGGGAAATTCCCTTCCCGGAGGGATACAATGAGGAATACGCGGTAGGGGAGCGGGGTGTGCTGTTTTACGGCAAGCAGACGCCGCGGGAAAAGGCGTATCCCAGCAAGTGCCTCTGGCAGACCCAGGGCGGCAAGCTGTTTGTAGCTGGCATCGCCATTATGGAATATGACGGCCAGGTGGTCAAAGAGGTTCCGGCGGTGGAGGTTCGCAGGCAGGAGGGACAGGCGGATACATACTGGTTTGAAGGCGTTCGGGTTTTCCCGGTGGAGACCTATGAGGAGAGCTGGAAATGGGTGGACAGCAAGACACTTCTGCTGACGGCAGTGCAGGACGCCCCGGACGATCCTAATTTTACCTGTAAATTCTACTATCGGTATTATCCCAACACCGACCGCGTCAGCCTGATTGTATCGGGAAACGACTTTGTGACCGTCCATACCAATAGGCACGGTATTTTTCACGACTCCTACCACACCACCAATCAGTGGGGAAAAATCCTGATGGCGGACGAAACGGGGACGAGGGTGATTCTGGACGGGTATACGTTTAGCACCTATGCGGTGTCGGATGATATCATCGCCATGCTGAGGTGGTCTAAAGACGGGGATTCCTCCCTGTGGTATGCGGGAATGAATGATCTGGATACCCCGAAGAAAATTACAGGAATCGACAGCTATGTGAAAAATCTGGGCCGGTGGGGTAGTCTTGACGAGACGTTCAGCGTTTATATTCCCCTTGGCGGGGACGACTTCTATGACGTATCCACAGGGGAGGTTGTGGAGATACTGCCAGACCAGAAAATGGACAAGGTGAACCCCCAGGGAACCCACTGGATACAGCATGACGACGATCAGGAGGTATACCGGGTGGTGCCAATTTACTGAGCGCTGATGGGGATATCCGCGGCGAAAAACCGCCAGGCAAGACAGATTTCCTTTTTTGCCAACAATTTATTCACATATTTTTGGCGAAATGTGATACAATGGGTACATTATACTGGGACTTGTTTGATTGGCTGGGAGAATATTGGAAGGCCACAGGACTCAGGACACGCAAAGGAGAAATACGAAATGAAGAAACTAATCAGAATACTACCTTTTGTAATAATTTTTAGTTTGACCTTGACAGGCTGCTTGCCCACAGAGGAGACACCTACAGACACCCTTCAGACAGAGGAGGAGTTCCTCACCTATCTTCAGGCGTCTGAAGACGAGCTGCTTTCAGCCCTTGATGAGTATTATTCCCCGGTAAATATACCGGAGGGAATGTCGCTGAACCGGATAGAGGTGCAGCCGGAACGGCACCTCATCACCTATTATTACAACCTGGGGCGGTATGAACCGACGATAGAGGAGCTGGCGGAGGAGGCAACCAAGGACATCGATCTTTCGGCCTTCAGCCTGTTCGGGATGTTCCCCACCGCCAACAGGCAGAAGGAAACCTATACCGTGGAGCGGGCTGAGCGGGCTGTACTCAAGGAGACTGACGAGTATCAGTTCCGGTGGAATTATCAGGGGGATGGAGAGGAGCTATTACAGAAGGGATTGGAATACTATGGGGAAGAGACGGAGATGGAGGGAAAGACGGGGTATGTCACGCCGGTAACGGCGCGGATGCTGATAGCTAACACGCCGGAGGGTGTGGGGACGGAGACGGTATTTTATCAAGTGGTATGGGTAGAGGATGGGAGGCTATTTTTTGCCAAGGTACCGACGGAATTTGCGGAGAACCCAGAGAATTTAGCAGAGTATATGCAGATAGAGAAAAAGATGGCAGAATAGACCCCGGCACCAAGTCGAACCGCAAAAAGGAAAGGCTCTTTGAAATCCGCCAAACGGCGGTATTTCACAGAGCCTATTTTCCAGGTAAACCAGTAGCAAAGATGAAGATCCTGAGATTTCCAGATCCCGTGGAGTCCGGAATAGGCCGGCGGTGCCTCTCTAGAACCCCTACTTAAAGGGAAGGGGAAGTTTAAACTGTTTGAGGTCAAAACAAAGCCCACCCAGCTTGCTGTTATTTCTTTACGCATATGGGTAAGCGCCGTTTTCAGGTTCTTCATCTGTTTATTTTATATCCATACTTTAGGAATTCGTCAAGGGGAAATTGAGAAGGGGGCGGAAAAACAATGAACACAATCTGGTCAGACTATATCCAGGGGATTAATACCTTATATTTAACACGAATGTTACGTTTTTCTGATATGTTCCAGGAAAAGTATAAAAAGGGTTTTCAAATTGACGGCCGAAAAGCGATTTTGGAAATTGGCTGTGGTCCTGGCGCTTTGTGCCAATCATTAAAAAGATGGTACCCAAAAGCGAATATATGTGGGATAGACAGGGACAGCCAATTTATTGAATTTGCCCGTAAAAAAGCCCCCAATATTTCTTTTTCTGAAGATGATGCTACCAGCCTTTCCTTTGAAGATGAACGCTTTGATGTTACCATTTCCAATACAGTACAGGAGCATATAGAACCTTCTAAATTTTTCGGGGAACAGTATCGTGTTTTAAAGAAAGGCGGAGTATGCCTTGTTCTTTCCGTTCGGAAAGGGATAAATATTCCTGCACCCTGCATTTTGGAAAAAACGGATTTTGAAAAGGCTTTTTATAAACGGACAGATGATGCCTGCAAAAAGGCGCTGGAAAAGTACAATATATGCTCTTACCCGATGAACGAAGCTGAACTTCCCCAGGAAATGGAAAGATATGGGTTCCGGAATATATCAACCGAATATATTACAATAAATCTTACCCCTGATAATCCAGAATATAATGCAAAGATGGCTCATGCTATCATAAATGCAAACCGACACTCTGTATTAGACAGTATAGAAAATTTACAGCATATTATCCCTGATCTGGTGACAGCAGAGCAAGTGGAAACACTGAAGAAAATCAAAAATGAAAACTATGATACGCGTATTGCTCTATATGAGCAGGGAATTAAGCAATGGGATACGAATATGTCCTTGATTATGGTGGTACGTGGTATCAAACAATGAGCTATGGATAACCTAATCTCTGATAAATTGTTGACGAAGAATGGGGCTCAAAAACCATTGTGCAAGCTTTTTGGTTCCGATCTTTTGTACAATTATAATCAGAGCTTAGTATGAAAAGACTTTTTTTCAGGCAGATAGGTGAAATCAAAAGAAAAATCAAAAGAATGGCAAAGAATTCACAAAAGACACCTTGCGCAACCGGGAAAAAATTATTATAATAAATGTTGTGAGAAAGACCTTCCAGATTCTTTCCCACACAACCGGGCAAACAATAAACCGAAAGGAGTACCGATATGAACTATTCCCATGAAGTAGAAAGTATGTGTGTCGTAACCAAAGGCCCGCATCATGGTCCGGCTCCCATTCCCGAAGAGGGCAAATGGGTAAAAGCCTACCAGATTACGGACATCTCTGGCCTGTCCCATGGCATCGGCTGGTGCGCCCCTCAGCAGGGCTGCTGCAAGCTGACCCTGAACGTCAAGGACGGCGTGATCGAGGAGGCCCTGGTGGAAACCCTGGGGTGCACCGGTATGACCCACTCCGCCGCTATGGCGGGTGAAATTCTCCCCGGCAAGACCATCCTGGAGGCCCTCAACACCGACCTGGTGTGCGACGCTATCAATGTGGCCATGCGGGAAATCTTCAAGCAGCTGGTCTACGGCAGAACCCAGACCGCGTTCTCCGAAGGCGGACTTCCTGTGGGTGCGTCCCTGGAGGACCTGGGCAAAGGGCTGCGTTCCCAGGTGGGAACCATCTTCTCCACCAAGGCCAAGGGGCCCCGTTATCTGGAGCTGACCGAGGGCTACATCCTGAAGATTGCCCTGGACGAGAACAACGAAGCCATCGGCTACCGCTTTGTGAAGCTTGGGCCGATGCTCCAGGATATCCGCAGAGGCATGGACCCCACCGAGGCGTTCAATAAGCATCAGGGTACATATGGACGTTTTGAAAACGCTCCCAAATATATCGACCCCAGAGAGGAATAAGAGAGGATAGGAGGTATTTGTCACATGGCACAGTTTGAAGGTAAAGAAAGAAGAATGCCTAAAATCAACGCCTGCCTGAAGGAATATGGCATGGAGACGCTTGAGGAAGCGAGAGACCTGTGTCTTTCCAAGGGCATCGACGTAGAAAAGATTGTCAAGGGTGTACAGCCTATCGCCTTTGAAAACGCGGTATGGGCGTACACTCTGGGCTGCGCGGTTGCGCTGAAAAAGGGCATTACCAAAGCCGCCGACGCCGCTGAGGCCATCGGAATTGGATTGCAGGCTTTCTGTGTTCCCGGTTCCGTTGCTGAGCAGAGAAGCGTTGGACAGGGCCATGGCAACCTGGGCGGAATGCTGTTAAGGGAAGAGACCAAGTGCTTCTGCTTCCTGGCCGGGCATGAGTCCTTTGCGGCGGCGGAAGGCGCTATGGGCATTGCCCGCACCGCTAACAAGGCCCGCAAGGAACCCCTGCGGGTTATCCTGAACGGCCTTGGAAAAGATGCCGCTTACATTATTTCCAGAATCAACGGCTTTACCTATGTTGAGACTGATTATGACTTCTCCACCGGCGAGCTGAAGGTGGTTCGGGAGAAGGCGTTCTCTGATGGTGAAAAGGCTGCCGTGCGCGTTTACGGAGCCAATGATGTACTGGAGGGCGTTGCCATCATGAAGGCCGAAAAGGTGGATGTGTCCATCACCGGTAACTCCACCAACCCCACCAGATTCCAGCATCTGGTGGCCGGTACCTATAAGAAATGGTGCTGGGAGAACGGCGTGAAGTACTTCTCTGTTGCCTCCGGCGGCGGCACCGGCAGAACCCTGCATCCCGACAACATGGCGGCCGGCCCCGCTTCCTATGGTCTGACCGACTCCATGGGCCGTATGCACGGTGACGCCCAGTTCGCCGGTTCCTCCTCCGTTCCCGCCCACGTTGAGATGATGGGCCTGATCGGCATGGGCAACAACCCCATGGTCGGCGCCACTGTCGCCTGCGCGGTTGCGGTGGAACAGTCCAGCAAATAATATTGGCAGCCCAATCAATAAAGCAGCGCCCGACTCCGTACAGGAGCCGGGCGCTGTGATGTTATGAACAAATTTATCAGTAGAAATCCTTGACAGGGTATCAAAGCAAAGAACAGTGATAAAAAGGGGTATATTTTATCACAATGACATTGTAAAAATTAAGGGGATTTTGCGCATGTGTAGAGCGCTTTTTTGTATTTATTGTAATTTTCCTTATTTTATGATTACTGAATAGAGAAATCGCAGCCTTTAACAGAGGAACTTGTCATGAAGAAAATAATAGCTGTTCCAGGGGCGCTTGTTTTAGCACTGGGGTGTACTGTGCAAAACAAAAACCGTGATATGGATAACAACGTTCTGGCATATGAGGACTATCAGGTGGTCATAAATTAGCGGAACTTTATTTTCAATAGAGAAAAATCGCGGACAGAATTCCCCAAAAGGTGTGTTCTGTCCGTGATTTTATGATGCAGTTCAATGGGCCCCAAAACATCATTTTAAAATTTTCGCCAGCGGACCCTCGGTATAATCCGCCAGCAGCCATACCATTTCCCTGGTAATTACCTTGGGCGGCTCCTGGCAGGGGCGGTCCCAGTAATCTGTCAGCAGATGGTCCCGGTGGCGGCCCATCTGCTCCCCGGAAATGGTGTGGAAGTCCCGGCAGCGGGCCCCGGCCAGAGCGGGCCAGATCTCCTTCCACCAGTCCGCCTCCCGCTGGGACATGTCATAGCGGAAGCTTTCCTCCCATCCCGCGTCGTTGACGGACATGGCGGAACCATACGCCCTTCCCGCCGCTGCCCAAATGGGGTTGTGGAGAGTTTCGTCAAAGGCGGCGTCGGTGATGTTGTGGAAGATATAACCCAGGAGAAAGTCCGGATCGGCTTTTTTGCGCCGCTTTTGATAGAACTCCTCAATGTTCTGGTACCATTCCTTTGGCGTTTTGGCCCGGAGATGGGCAGCCCAGCGGATTTCCTTGGAGGCAAAGCCGTCCAGGTTCACGCTGTCCGGGGCGGTTACGCCCAGGTAGTACTGTCCGGGGTCCCGAACCCTTTGGAAAAGAAGGCCGCCCGGCTGCAAAAGCCGGTGGGCGGTCTGGAGATGTATCATAATGGAAGCCATATTGCTTTCCGCCCTCCTTACGGAGCGTTTTTCGCTGAAAACCGCTCCGTATTGTTTTATGTACGGCTGAAGGAAAAGCGTGCGTCGCATATCCGAATGCGGACTACCCTATTTTTCTCAAACTCGAAGGACACAGTGTAGAAATCGTTGGAGGTGGTGATTTGGTCCGGAATATTATCTTCTGGAATTAGGTTCCCCTCCTGGTCAAAGAGGTACTGCATCAGATAAGCGGTGCTGCCCACGATAATGGTGCCGCGGGTATAGTCTGTTTCGCCGCAGCGTTTTTCCACCTCCTCCTTGGTGTCGCCGATGGTGACGCCCTTGGCGGTGCGGTAGGTGTCGCTTTCTATCACCAGCTCCGCTGCCATGTCGTCCCGGTACCCCACATATAGGTTTCCATAGTAGATGGAATCGTCCTTGGTGGTGGATGCGGTGCTGACGCCCCTTTCCTCCCCTACAATCTGCTCAATTTCTGACCTTGTCATGCCGTAGCTGATAACAGACTGGGACGAAACCTGGGTAACAGAGAGGTCGTCCTCTCCCCATGTGACCGGTGCAGGCTGAGAGGATGAGCATCCAAGGCACACGGTTAAAAACAGACAAAGCAACAATGTAAAGAATTTTTTCATAAGAATCCCTCCTGCCTAGATTATAGCACATCCGGCGATGTTTTAAAAGAATTAACAGGAAATTCTATTGAACCCAGCACTGCCTGGCTGCTTTTCTGGTTGACAAATGCCCTTGGAAAGTATATAATTAGCCTAACAGTTTAGCAATGCTAAATAGCATTGTGGAAAGGAGTCGTTAGCCCCGTGAATCAAAAATACATACAGCAATTCAAAAAGGGCTCGCTGGAAATGGTGCTGCTGAGCTTGATTGCCCGTAAGGAAACCTATGGGTATGAAATCATCGCCGAGCTGAACGAACGAGGGGCCTCTGTCCTGGGGTATGCCAGAGAGGGAACGGTCTATCCAATCTTGTACCGGCTTCAGGAAACCGGACTGCTTCAGTGCAGAATTGCCCCGGCGGCAGCCAATGGGAGCTCCAAAAAGTATTATTCCCTGACCGAGGACGGAAAGGCTACCCTTCAGGAAATGGTAAATTTCTGGGGAGATTATACAAAATGTATCAACCGTTTTATCGGAGAACAGGATTGAGAGGAGAGATTGTCATGAAGGAACAGTATATCCGGGAGGTTGAGAAGCTGCTTCCCCTCCCCCGCCAGGCCAAAAGGGAGGTTCTGCGGGACCTGGAGGAGGCCTTTGACTCCGCAAAGGAGCACGGGGAGACGGAGGAAGAGGTAATCCGGCGGCTGGGCACGCCGGAGGAATTTGTAAAGAGCCTGGACGAACAGCTTGGATTTCACCGTTTTGACGAGTTCCGCCGGCAGAAAAGGCAGATTTGGGGCATTGCCGGTACCTTTATTTTCTCGATGCTGTGTTTTGCGCTGTATGCGGTGCATAAGGCATTGGGGGTTCAGAGAGCCATTGAGGGAATCATCGGAGGGGCCGACGGACCGACGGCAATTTTTGTCACTACAACGGGACCGGACATCTCCTTTTGGACCGGGGCGCTGGGAGTTGCCGCGCTGATTGCGGCGGTCATTTTGCTGGTGCGTTATATTTTCAAACACAAAAAGGGCTCTTGACGGAGGGATTCTATGCGATTGGGTGAGGTTGGACTATTGACCAACAAGGTTGCCGTATTGGCAAATTTTTATAAGGCTCTGCTTGAAACAGACAACGGCAGCAACGACACGGTGCATCAGGTTATCATTGGGGAAGGGACTATGCTGACAATTTACAATGACGGCTTGGTCAAAAACAATGCCAATCAAAATATGTGTATTGCGTTTACCGTTGAGGATATGGAAAGAGAATACCAAAAGGTTTTGGCGTTGGGGGCAGAAATCATTGAAAAACCAACTAAACGCCCGTGGGGCGCTGTAAATATGAGCTTTTATGATCCTGACCGGAACATCGTATATTTAAGGAGCTTTTTGGGAAACAACCCAAATTAAACAAATTTAAAGAACCCAAATTGAATTTTTAGCAAATTTTTAGAAAAAGCTTGTAATGGTTTGTAAATTATGATAAAATATAAAACGCAAACCGGTTACAGTGCTGCATTTTGTCCAGTACAGAAAATATCGGTTTATATAAATTTAAGGAGTGTGACATTTTAATGAAAAGGAAAGGTTATGCGGCCATCCTGGCCGCGCTGATGCTGGCGGCAGCGGGCTGTAATTCTGGAACCGCTTCCAGCTCCACGGCTTCCCAGAGCGGAAGCACGTCCCAAAATAGCACGGGGGATAATAGCAGTTCTTCCAGCAGCGTTGCTGCGGAAAGCGACAGCCCCTTTAATGAGCCTGGAACGCTTCCCATTGTAAAGGATGGAACCATCACCCTGAGTATCTTCTGCCCCGGAAACGGCGAATACAGCTGGGCCGACAACGATCAGACCCCACTGGTGGAGCAGATGACCGGCATCAAGCTGGACTGGAACATCGCGGCATCCTCTGATAATGTCCGCGATAAAATCAGCACCATGTTCGCCAGCGGCGATATGACCGATATCATCCTCACCGGCGTGGGCAACGCCAACCGGTACGACAAGGCCTCCGAGGCCATGTTCGGCGCACAGGGACTGATACTGCCTCTGGAACAGTATCTGGATACCGTCTCTGTGGGCTACAAGGCAGCCTTTGAAAAGATGGGCGGCATGCGCGAGTACATAACCACCCCCGATGGGCATATCTATTCCCTGCCCAATGTGGACGGATCCCTGCATGTACAGTACAACATGAAGCTGTGGCTGAACAACCAGTGGCTGGAAAACCTGAACCTTCAGGTTCCCACCACCACCCAGGAGTTCTACGAGGTCATGAAGGCCTTTAAGGAGCAGGATGCCAACGGCAACGGCGACCCCAACGATGAGATTCCGCTGTCCACCGTATCCTCCGGAGCGGGCACCCAGATTGACGGCTTCCTGATGGCTCCCTTCCAGCTGACCCCCGAAACCAACAAGCTGTATGTTGACAACGGCACCGTGAAATACGCCCCCGTACAGGACGGCTACCGCGAGGGCCTGAGATACCTCAACACCCTGTACAGTGAGGGCCTGCTCAACCCCGAATCCTTTACATGGAACAAGGATGCCCAGGTGAACTTGAACGAGGCGGGAGACGTGGCAGTCATTGGCGCGTTCTTGGCACAGCGTCCCGGCTATGCCTGCGACCTGAGCACCGAGCCGTTCTCCAAGAAGTGGGAGCAGTATCAGTCCTTGGCTCCTTTGGCGGGGCCCAGCGGACAGAGAATTGCCGCCTGGAATCCTTATGTACAGTACCAGACCGGCATGACCTTTATTTCTTCCTCCTGCTCCAACCCTGAGGCCGCTTTCCGCCTGATCGACTGGCTGGCCACCAATGAAGGTTCTATGCTCTCCGCCATCGGCGTGGAAGGCGAGGACTGGAGAAAGGCCGAAGCCAATGAACTGGATATGGACGGCAAGCCCGCCGCATATACCACCCTTACCTCCGGGCTGAAAAACCATACATGGGCCCAGCTGATGGGTCTGGTTCGCGATCCCTACTTTGTCACCTCCGTTACCACCAACCAGAATCCCTATGCGGACGACGTGCCTCCTCTGACCGGACGCGGCATTGTTATGTACCGCGCCTCCCAGGAGCATGAGAAGGTAAAACAGGATCTGAGCACCATTCTGCCCGACATGTATATGTCCGAGGAAGACACCGCCCAGATGTCCCTGGTAAAATCCACCCTCCAGCCCTCCCAGAACGAATGGCTCGCCCAGTTTGTCACCGGCTCCAAGAGCGTTGACAATGATTGGGACGCCTATCTGGCGGCTATGGAGAGCCAGGGCCTTTCCGAATACCTGGAGCTGCTCCAGAAAGCCTATGACGTATCTCCCTTTAAGCAATAATCAGCTGTAGTATTTATCAACTGATCGGCCAGGGGGCTTCCCAAAGGAGGCCCCCTCTTTGTATAACAGATGATATTGAAAAGGGAGGCACGCCTTTATGGCCGCACAAACAAAACAGCAATCCGTTCCGCTGCGCAAAACCAAGGGATATCTGCTCCGCAAAAATATCATGCGTCATTGGCAGCTTTATTTTGTCATTGCGCTGCCTCTTGTTTACCTGGTCATGTTCAAATATATGCCCCTTTTGGGTTCTCAGATTGCTTTCCGAAAATACTCGTTTAATGGCGGCATCTGGGGAAGCCCGTGGGTGGGTATGGACAACTTCAAACGCTTTTTCTCCTCTCCGGATTTTACCAAGCTGCTTTGGAACACCATCGCCCTTTCCCTTTATAATATTGTTGTTACCGCCATCCCGCCAATCGTCATGGCTGTGGCCCTCAACTATGCCAGGTGGAACTGGTTCGGGAAAACCGTTCAGATGGTGACATACATGCCCTACTTTATTTCCACGGTTTTGATTGTAGGCATTTTGCAGCAAATGCTTTCCCTTACCGGCCCGCTGAACAACTTCATTGCCTCCGTAGGCGGGGCGAAGATACACTTTATGGGGGAACCTGGATTGTTCCGCACCTTATATGTGTTTTCCGGCGTGTGGCAGTCCACTGGTTACAGCGCGGTCATCTATCTGGCGGCGCTGGCCGCTGTTGACCAGGAGCTGCACGAGGCCGCCGTGATGGACGGCGCTTCTATCTGGCGGCGCATCTGGCACATTGACCTGCCCAGCATTATCCCCACCGCCATTATCCAGCTGATCATGGCCTGCGGCAGAATCCTTACCATGGGCTATGAAAAGACCCTCCTGATGCAGAACGACATGAACCTTTCCACCTCCGACATTATTTCAACCTATGTTTACCGGGTTGGCTTGAACGGGATGCAGTACAGCTATTCCACTGCAATCGGATTGTTCCAGTCTGTTGTATCCCTTCTTATGCTGATGCTGGTCAATTGGATTGCCAGCCGCGTCGGGGAAACCAGTCTGTTCTGAGAAAGGAGGAAGTGAAATGGCAGCTACCTTTAAACACATCAAAGAGGGGAAAATCGATATCGCCTTCCATGTCTTCAACACATGCCTGCTGCTTGTCAGCTTTGTGGTTGTAGCCATTCCCTTGCTCAACGTGCTGGCCTCCTCCTTATCGACTCCCAACGCAGTAATCACCGGTAAGGTGGGAATATGGCCTGTGGGCTTCAACCTGGACGCTTACGCCCAGATATTCCAGTCCAGGATGCTCCTTTTGGGGTACCGCAACTCCATCATCTATACCGTTGTGGGAACGGTCATCAACATTGTCATGACGGTTATGGCCGCCTATCCCCTGTCTATCCGCGGGTTCGTGGGACGCAACGTGATCACCGGACTGTTCGTCTTTACCATGATCTTTACCGCTCCCCTGATCCCTACCTATCTGAATATCCGCAGCCTGCACCTGCTGGACACCATGTGGGCGCTGGTTCTGCCGGGGGCCATTTCGGTTTACAACATGATCATTGCCCGCACCTACTTCCAGAACAGCATTCCTGAGGAAATGCTGGAGGCCGCCGGCCTGGACGGGGCAAACGACATCCAGATTCTGCTCAAGCTGGTCCTTCCCCTTTCCAAGTCCATTCTGGCGGTGCTGACCCTTTACTATGCCGTGGGACACTGGAACGCTTATTTTGACGCTTACATTTACCTGAGCACCGAAACCAAGTTCACCCTCCAGGTGGTCCTGCGCAACATCATCAGCACGGCCAAGGCTCTCCAGGAAATGACCGATATGATTTCCACCGACCAGAGCCAGCGCGCCGCGTTGATTGAGGTGCTGAAATACGCCATCATCGTATTCGGCAGTCTGCCGGTTATCTGTCTGTATCCCTTTGTGCAGAAGCACTTTGTAAAGGGTGTTATGATCGGTTCTCTGAAGGGTTGATTGCCCGGTGGACCGCAGTTTCTTTAAATAGGGTATTGAAAAAACATCGCCAGGCGTTACGTCTGACGATGTTTTTTCATGGCATGTCCGGATAGACTAAAATAGAGTATCCAAAAAAGTTCTGCTTACAAAGGGGGCAATTGCGCATAGGTCCTCTACACTCCTTGCCTTGAGGCCTTCGCCCAGCTGCTCCAGCGCCTCCTTGCTTACAAAGGGTGCAATCATGGACAATTCCTCGATACTCTCTGCCCTTAGTTCTTCCCCTATCATATGGTCCAGTATTTCCTGCCCTACAAAGGGTGCGATTACGCATAGGTCCTCTATACTCCTTGCCATAAGGCCTTCGCCCAGCTGTTCCAGCGCCTCTTTGCTTACGAACGGGGCGATCATGGACAATTCCTCTATATTCTTTGCCCTCAGATGACCGGCCAGCTGTCCCGTGATATCTGGCGGCAGTACCGGAGAGATGTCGGAAAGTTCCGGCAGGCTGATCTCCAGATTTTCCAGACTGTCCCTTTGGGAGATTACCCTTTGTATGTTTTCGGAAGCCGTTGTGTGTCCCAAAAGCTCCTCAATGCTGATTTCAAGCAGATCACTCAGCTCCCCCAGCTTGCCGATATCCGGCATGGAATTTCCTCTTTCCCAGTTGGATACCGCCTGATAGCTCACCCCCAGCGCGTCCGCTATGTTCATTTGGGTCATGTTTTTGGCGATTCTGGCGTTTTTAATCCGCTCCGCCGTGCCGGTCATGTTGAACATTGTGATATGATTCCTCCCTGTTCATATGTTGTGATTTGTAACGATATCCAAAGTATAGCAGCTTTCTCCTTTTACGGCTATCAAGTAATTTTTGAGTTCGCCTTTTTGGCGCTCAACTGTCGCTTGATGCCGCCTTTTGGTAATTAGTACGCGCTGTGGGCTATTGCCTTCAGTACCGTTTCCCGCATTTCAACATAGTATGCAATCCGTTCTAATTCCCTTAAAGCCTCCGCTTTCCCGATCTCCCTTTCAGATTCCCCGCTTTCAATGCCCAGCGCCCGCTTCAGATTGTATTCCAGCCATGAGAGCCTGCCAGTGCTGCCGTCATAGAGGGACTCCCAGTCAACATCCTTCAGCATTGCTTCGTCTTGCTCCGCGTAGGCGTCAAGAAAGGCCCGAAGCTTTTCCGGGGAAAAATCCATGCCGTCAAAGCCTGACCAGCACAGAGCCGTTTCCAGCAGCTCTGCCAGCGGATTGGAATAGGAGAGGCATTCCAGATCGATAATGCGGTATTCCATGCCAATCCACAGGACGTTTTTAGGGTCCATATCGTTGTGACAGATGGCGGAAAATACCGGTATCCTGCGGAGGGCACAGCTGCTTCGCTCCTGGAATTGGCAGAGGAGCGGGAGCCTTTCCCCCAGCCGTTGGGAGAGCTCCCCATCCACTTCCTTCAGTGCTTTACCAAGGGAGAACCATTCAACAGATACCGGCGTTCCTTCACCGCCGCTGTCCTTTCTGCTGACCCGATGTATCTGCGCCAGAGCCCTCCCCATTTCGGCACAGTGCCGCGGCTGGATTTCCCCTCCCTGGACAGATTTTCCGTCGTACCATGGAAACAGATAGAAAAACTGCCCCTCCGCCTGCTGCATCTTTTTTCCGCCGATGGTCAGGGCCGGGAGAATCGGAAGGCCTTCCCTTTCCAGAATCCCCTCCAGTCGTTCGGCGGTCTCAAAATTTTCCTTTGCCGTTTCCCGCCCCATGATATGGGGATTCAGGAGCTTAAGGGCAAATTTCCCCTGATCGGTGGTCAGTCCGTACATTTTGTGCAGAAAACCGCCGTTCAGCGGAAACGGCTGAGAGACCGGCTCTCCCAGGCCGCACTGGCGGCAGATGTTTGAAAAAAGTTCCATCCAAAACCCCTCTTTATTTACAAAAATAGCGGAAATCCCCGGTACCAGGTTTCCGCTACTTTGCACATTTCGCTTACTCCTTGCTCATATTACCACAAATTTTCCCGATTTTCAACTGGAGTTTTCCCCTTGCCAATGCGAATCCCTGAAAAGCTGATTGACGAAACCCCTTTCAGAGTGTAAACTGATAATAGCCCTGTGGGAAGGATTTCCCATGGGGAAATCAATAAAAAGGAGATGGGAGAAATGATGGACATCGGCGCATTGACACAGGCCATGTCCCAGATTGGCGCGTTTACGCCCCATGCCCCGGCGGGCAGCGGTGTGACGGGCAGCGCATTTCTGGACAAAATCGCCAGTGCGATGGAAATCACCCAGCAGAAAACCAGCGAAACCCAATCCCTCACCCTGGAGGAACGGCTGAGGGAACGGTACCCCAACCTGGTCTACCATGTCTTTGACGGCAGCAACCGCTACTGGCAGACCCGCAACGACTTCCCCTTTTACAAGCTGTTCCAACAGGGAACCAAGGCGGAGGAAATCGAAAACTGGACGCCCTCCGGCCCCAACCCCGACCCTGTATCCTCCGGCGCACAGCGGATGATATCCCCCATTCCCGCGGGCAGTACAGCGGTGATTATCCATCCAAAGGTCCAGGAGCGGATGGAGCAGGACCCCGAATACGCCGACGAGATTTACAAGCGCATTGAGGCCTGGTTTACCTTTGACCAGGCGCGCAATGAGGCGATACTTCCGGGAATTTCCGACAGATCGTCCCGGTGCCTGGCCATCGGAGAGGACGGAAACATCTCCAATGTCATGGCGTGCAGCAAGGGGAGAATTACCCAGTCCGAAGGCGGCGAGGACGAAGGGGACGACTTCTGGACCGCCAGGACCAAGCGGTTCCGCCAGTACATGAAGCTGGTAGTGGAGGCGCAGATTCTCCAAGCCCAGGGCATCAGCAAGCAGCTTAATCTGTGGAGCCTGGCAGAATCCCAGAAATCCGAGGGCAGTTCCTCCGGCAGCTTCCAGATGACGCAGCAGTTCTCCGCCATGCAGGCGTCCCAGGCGGCCTTGGCGCAAACCATGTCCATGATGAATGGGACAGAGCTCCGGCAGGCGTTGGGAAATACTGTCGCAGGGGTATCGGTAGACGCTGTGTTTGAAGCCACAAGAAAATCCATTGCCAGTTTTCACCCAGCGGTGGCAATGTGACAAAACTGTTTGGACTCCATAGGGAGAGAACGGATTCCGGGTTTTGACTGACTGAAAAACCCGGCGCGGAGGAAAAGGAACTGCAGCCGGAGAAAAAGACCTTTTCCAGCAGGACAGGGCGGCGGGGTATAGGAGACATGAGACAGTTCCGCCGTCCTGTTTTATCTGTGAAATTAAAATTTTCGTATCCGTTACAGTACACCTATACTTCGTTCACAAAAATATTTTATAGTAGAGGCAGTAGAAAGAGGCGCTGCTTGCTTATGATACATCCGCAAAACGCCTGGTATGTCCGGCATAGGGGAATGTATATAAGTACAGAAAAGAAGGAGTGTTTTGAGGATGGACAAATATGTCAAGCTAAAGGACGTGCCAAAGGGAAAGAGATGGGAGCACTACTGGAACTATTATAAAATTCACACCATCATCGGCGGATTTTTGCTGGTTATGGGGGTGATGCTGATTAAGGATGTGTTTTTCCGGGAGAAGGTGGACTTGGTCATCACTGTTGCCTCCACCGGATATTTCAGCGAAGAAGCCAGCCAGGAGCTTGAGCGGTGTTTGAACGAGTACGCTAGAGATTATAACGGGAACGGCCATAAGCTTGTTGAAATGTATGATGTCACCCTGTCCACCGACGTAAATGCCGACCCGCAGGTGGTTATGGCCAACCAGACAAGACTGCTGGCCCAGTTCCAGAATACCGACGCCGCTATCCTGCTGATGGATGAGGAAATTTACGAGTATCTCGGCCCCGACGAGGAGGAGAACCTCTACGCCGGCATGGTGGACCTTGTGGGAGAGGAGGCTGCCCCCCTGATAAGGGAGGACAGGAGACGGATTTATCTCAAGGACCTTCCCGCCTTACAGGATAACGAATACATTCAGAGGCTGCCGGACCTGTTTTTTGTCATCCGGGACGAGTCCAATGTAAACCGGAAAAACAAGCCGGAGATTTCAGAGACCTATCAGAACAGTGTGGATTTTCTCAGGAATATGGTCCGCAATGAAGTGGACAGTGCGGACGCGAACAGCTAAAAAGATTGGGCCGGAAAACCGTGGACAAGGTTTTCCGGCCCGAATCATTTTTGTATCAGTTTTGGGGAGTATTGGAGGCGATATTTCCTCTTTTTTCCGTTTTGAGGACGGCAAATATCAGGATAAGGGCATAGGCCAGCAGAATGCCCTCCATCGCGATGGCGGGGAGCCCGTATTGGACCAGAATGATGCTGAAATCACAGACCGTGTGCAGCAGGATTGCCAGCAGCAGAAAGCGGAGGCGTTTACTGCGCACAGCACGGTAAACGATAAACGAGAAGGCAACGTGGACCAGCATGGTGGAAAGGCGCTCCACCCCGGCCAGGGCGGCGGCCCAGCCCAGCTGGGACAGATATTCGGACAGCACCAGCAGCAGAAGATTGTTGATTCCGATGAGGAAGGCCTCAAAGCCGCCGTGCCCCAGCCCGCAGCACAGCGGGACGGCGGTTTCGGGTTCGGGAAATTTTTTCAGCAGACGGAAGGCAATATACCTTGCGCATTCCTCCGCAAGCCCGGCGGTAAGGGCAAGGAGGAAATAGAAGGCGACCATATGTTGGGCGCTGAACGCCTGGAACCAGGCTGTCTGCTGCAAAACCGCGAAAACCGGCTGCCGGATACAGATTTGGGAAATGAAAAAGGTCCCCACGCCGATGAAAAACAGCTTGACGCCGCCTTTCCACCTCTTCCCTACAAACACCAGCGCGGTTATCGGGACCCCGATACATACGGCGATGTTAAAGCATACAGAGACAATGCCTGCCATTTTTCATACCTCCTGTGCCGCTTTCCCTGTTTCATGAGGGAAGCGGATAGTATTTAGAATTTTATCTAAATACTATTATACAGAGGAACGAAATAAAAGTCAATAGGAATTTGAAAGGGATAGGTATTATATTTCTTGCTGCCTTTAGCGCCATCGCCCGGTCAGCGAAAGATGCCGTCAGCGACTGCGCGCCGCTGACGGCATCTTTCGCTGGGCCAAAAAGCCCGGATGGTTTCCTTTAATGGGTTTACAAGGACTGGCGTTAGGTTGCCACCTGAACAAGTAAAAGACGGGCTTTTTGGGTTTAGTGGTTTTTAGCGAGGTTTAACGAACTTTTTGGTTTGTGCAGGGTGTTTCGCGCCTGCGGGCGCGACCAGGAGGCCCTGCCTCCTGGACCTCCGCCACTTTCGAGAAAGCGACCAAAGCTTTTAAACGTAGTCGGTGATTCCGCATCGGAGTTAGCGCTCGGTACTGGGGCTCTGTCCCTTGGCGCTCACTCAAAGATAAAGATTTCTTCAATGGGCGCATCTACAGCCCTAGAAATATCGATTGCAAGCTTTAAGGACGGATTGTACTGCGCCTTTTCCAGCCGCATAATGGTCTCCCGGCGGACGCCTACCTGGGCGGCTAGCTGCTCCTGGGTCATGTCCTTCATCTGCCTGAATTTTTTCAGTCTGCATTCAAAGTCCGGCATAGGCTCATTCCTCGCTTTCCTCAGATTCCTCGGAAGGTTCGCTGTGGTCGTAACGGTACAGCAGGTACTGGCTGAGGAATAACTGGAGGGCAAGAGCCAGCGTAACGACGACTACAAACGCAATCAGCGTAAAGTCCAAACTGATCATGGCCCTCCCCTGTCCCAAAATAATCAGTGCAAGGAAGATGATGGCTGTGGAGATTTGATAAGACTTCACAGTGGCCTTTAAGCGATTTTCCTTGTACCGTTCATCCATCAGTGTATTGGACATCCTCCCCTCATAGTAAAAGCCGAAAAATCCAAAAAACAGGAAGAAGACAAAGGCGGAGAAGTTCTGGTTTAGGTGATAGGTCCAGAACCCCAGAAATCCGGCAAATCCTAAAAAACCAAGATACCCCAGCTTAGGGTTGAGATTCCGTGTGTATTTCATTGAGTTTTCGCCCATTTTATTCTTCAGAATCGCCTTGATCAGCAGAACAGACAGATAGATGATGTAGAGACAGAAAAGCGAGACGGAACAGATCATAGGCAGGTCCTTCATACGGAAGGTGTATTCCGATAAATTTATGGGAACCACCAGCCTTGACTCATTGAAGGTAACTGAATACCATGACGACGCAAGCAAGAGCACCAGAAAAACAACTCCAGCGATGATAAGGGCAGCAGCTTTTTTCTTTTTCATAATGATAACCTCCTAAAAAATTAAAGCGATATATTTATCTCTTTACAAGACAAATATATCACTTTATTTTCTGGATGTCAATAGGTTTGTGACAAATATTTCTCTTTTTAAAGGGCAGCTATGAAAGAGGGTTTCCGTATAAAATTTCCCTGGGAATAGCAGGCGCGTCGGGGCGGAGGATAAAATCATCTTTATCCGTGATCCGGTATTCCCCAAAGGAGGCGAAGAAGCTGCCGTCCTCCAGCAGCGATATTTCAATAGCCTTTGTGATGGTTTTTCCGCCAGAAAAGGTGATTTCCAGGACGATGGTGTCCTCCCGCAGCTCCGGTGGCAGGGCGGCGATGGAGGCCCCTGGTTCATGCAGCGCCGCCAAGGTACGGTCGGGCATCCAATCAATTAATAGGTAGTAATATTCACTGGGGTCGGGGCCGTATTCCACAGTGAAGTTTTGGGCGCTTCCGAATTCATCCCGCTTTTCGGTCCAGTCCATAAAGTATATCGACTGGTTCCGGCAGGAGAAGCGGACGCGTTCAATGTGCTTTCCAGAGAGATAAAACATAAGGGGATGACCGGTCTGTTCGCCGGAACTGTCAATCGTCCCGGTGTGGAGGACTGCGCCTGTTTCGGTGATTTCCTCCCCGGTATCCTGGGCATAGACTGTTACGGATACACTGGACGCCAAGGTAAACCATGCCGTGAGGAAGATTAGCGAAAACGCAGCTGCTATGCCAATAAATCCAGGAAGAAATTTTTTAGGACGGTACATTTCCGCTTCTTCTATATATTTGTCGTTTATCTGTTCAAGGGCGTTTGATATTGTTTCGCGGTTCATGGCAGCAGTCCCTCGCCTTCTAAATATTTTTTCAGTCTTTCCCGTATCCGGGAAAGACGAACTGTGACGTTATGCCGTGTCATCCCCATTTTGCGGGCAATATCCCAATGGCATCTGCGTACCAGTACCGGCGCACAAAGATGATCCTGTTTTTCTGTTCCAGCGTGCCTAAAAAACAATTCAGTCCTTTGACAAGCTCTCTGGCTTCCAGCAGGTTTTCCGCTGTATCCGGGGGAAGAAAGGCAGTTTTTCAGTTCATCCAATGCGATATGATAGGTGCTGTCCCGCTTTTGGGCCGTAAGGGAATGATATTTTTTCAGGGCCAAGTTCCGCACAATGCGGCAGACATAGGAGAGCAGAGGGTGTGGATTTTGGGGCGGGATGGTATTCCATACAGCGAGATAGGCGTCATTGATACACTCCTCTGCATCCCGCGGATCGGAGAGGATATTCCGGGCCACCTGTGTGCAGACGCGCCCGTATTTGTTGGAAAGCTCTGACACGGCCTGTCCGGAGCGCTGGGTAAAAAGCTGGATGATCTGTTCGTCTTCCATGTTATCCCTACCTTTCTTTTGCGGTTCTAACGATATTCTACGGTTTTTTCCACAAAAGTCACAGTGGTTTTGAAAAATCCCTTGACATGTAATATGTTCTATGATATCATGAACGGGTAATTTTATAAAGAAATGGGTGAAAGGATGCGCAAATAGTCTTTTTCAACAGGAAATGAGAATTGCTGATGAAGTAAGCCAAAGGCAGGCAGGGTCTGCCCGCTGTTCTTCTATGGTTTTCTCAGGACCGGAAAAAGATGTTTGCATAGTATCCTCCTCTGCGCACAGGTATGTTGTGTGTGGGGCAGTTTGCGGGCAATGGTCTGTTTCCGGTCAGGCGGAAGCGGGCCTTTTTGTTTTGGCTTTACCTATTAAGGAGGTATGCCCCTATGCTGCAAATCAAAAATGTAACCATCACCCATAAAAGAAACCTGCGGACTATCATTGAAAATTTTTCTTATGTCCTAAATCCCGGCGACAAAACCGTAATCATCGGCGAGGAGGGAAACGGCAAATCTACCCTGCTCAAGCTGATATATGACCCATCTCTGGTGGAGGATTATGTGGACTATACCGGGGAAATCATAAAAGACAATATGAATCTGGGATATCTGGCCCAGGAAATGGACAGAAATCTTTTTGACAAAAGTATTCTGGAGTATTGCGAACAGATTCCAGGCTTTTACCAGCTCTCCCAGGGGGAGCTTTTCGAGGCGGCCAAGGCCATCGGACGTCCGGTGGATTGGTTCTATTCCCCACAGAAAACCGGCACCCTTTCCGGCGGGGAAAAGGTCAAGCTCCAGTTGGCGGGGCTGCTGTTTTCCCACCCCGACGCCCTTCTGCTGGACGAACCCTCCAACGATATCGATATCGCCACACTGGAATGGCTGGAGAGCTTTATCAGGGAATTTCCCAACCCTGTTTTGTTTATTTCCCACGATGAGACGCTCATCGAAAATACCGCCAACGCCGTCATCCATCTGGAGCAGCTCCGGCGGAAGACGCTGTCCAGCTATACCGTCGCCAATGTTCCCTATGCCCAGTACATCCGGGAGCGGGAAAACCGTATGGCCCACCAGGAACAGGTGGCCCGCAAGGAGGAGGCCGAGTACCAGAAGCAGATGGAACGGTACCGGCAGATTTATGAAAAAGTGGACCACCAGCTCAACACCATTACCAGGGCGGATCCGGGTGGGGCCAGACTGCTGAAAAAGAAGATGAAGAGCGTCAAGTCCATGGGCAGGCGGTTTGAGCGGGAACACGAGGAGCAGACCCAGATTCCCGACACCGAGGAGGCCATCTTCGCGTCCTTTGACAGGGCTGTCTCCATTCCTCAGGGAAAGGTTGTGCTTGATTTCCGTCTGGATAAGCTGACCGTTCCCGATGATGTTCAGGGGGAGCGGGTGCTGGCGCGAAATATCGAGCTGTTTCTGGCCGGGCCGAAAAAGATATGTATTGTGGGAGATAACGGCGCCGGGAAATCCACCCTGCTGCGGCAGATTGCCCATAAGCTGTTGGAGAGGACAGATATCCACGCCGCCTATATGCCCCAGAACTATGAGGATTTGCTGAACCCGGCGCAGACGCCGGTGGAATTTTTTGTGCGGACCGGGGAGAGGGAGGAGCGAACGCGGATACAGACCTTTTTGGGCAGCCTTAAATTTACGCCGGAGGAGATGGAGCATCCAATCGGCGGACTTTCGGGGGGACAGAAGGCAAAGCTGCTATTTCTGAACATGATTTTTGAAGGGGCGAACGTTCTGGTGCTGGACGAACCGACGAGAAACTTTTCGCCGCTGTCCAATCCGGTCATTCGGAAGGTGCTGAAGGAATTTGGCGGTGCGGTAATCGGCGTTTCCCATGATAGGAAGTTTATAGGGGAGGTATGCGACGAGTGCTTTGCGCTGGACGGCAGCGGACTGCGGAAAATGAATCAGGCGTAAAAAGGAACCGGGCAAGGGACACAGATTAGACAGGAAGAAACCCAAAGCAGACGAAAAGCTTTGGGTTTCTTCCTGCTCGAAAGCAGCGGGTTCCGGGTTTGGCGTTATGATTTGGTATAGGTGTTTAAAGAAAAAGATAGTACAAAATACACAAAATTGACACCGCGAATAAGTCAATATCTTCTGATTTTCTGTTATGTTTCAAAAATCTATATCAATTTTCGAGAAACTGTGCTACAATAAACTATGAACGGGAAGCGATAGAGTCGTTTTTGGAGGATCGTCCCCTGGGGACGGCCAAGGATGGCACTCCTTCGTCCCCAAAAAGGAAAATAGACCGGTACCGCAGCGGCGTGGTATGGACCTTGCCGGTGGATTCTTCCCGCTGCGGGCGGCATGGGTTTGAACAGAATGTATCAAGGGGGTTCGCCGGTGGCAAAGGAAGCAATGCTCACCCGGAAGGTTTTGATTACCTCCGGCAAGGGCGGCGTCGGCAAATCCTGCTGCACCGTCTTTTTGGGCCAAGCTCTGGCCCACCACGGCTTCCGCGTCCTGTTGATTGAGCTGGACGCCGGACTGCGGGGGCTGGACCTGATGCTGGGCCTGGAGGACAGGAACCCTTATGACATGGGCGATATCCTGAAGGGCCGCTGCGACCCCTATGACGCGGTTTCCGCCTGCGGCGAATCCCGGCTTTCGCTGCTCTCCGCCCCGTCTGGGGATTGGAGCGAATTCAGTCAGGCCGATCTGGTCTGGCTCTGTCGGGAAATTGCGTCCTATTACGACTGGATTTTGCTGGACGCCCCCGCCGGTATTGGCAGGGGATTCCGCCTGGGGCTGGAGGCGGCGGACCGCGCTCTGCTGGTCGTTACGCCGGACCCCATCTGTGTCCGGGATGCCGCGGCTGTCTCCTCCATCATGGAGCGGACGCGGGGAAGCGGTTTTTCCCAACGGCTGATAATCAACCGCGTAGGGCGGCAGCCGATGGGGGACTCCCTGCCCGACTTGGACGCGGTCATTGACCAGACGGCCGTTCAGCTTATCGGCGTGATCCCGGAAGACCAGCTTCTGGCGCGGTGCGCCGCAAATGGTCTTGCGCTGCCGTCCTCCGCCAGAGCCTTTCAACCCTTTGACAACACTGCCTGGAGGCTGGCAGGTATTTACCGGCCGTTGGATTTCCCCTAAAGGCTCGGTAATAAACGAAAATAGATTTATTCTGATCATCAGTTAAGGAGGGACTTTCGTGAACATTGCACTGATTGCGCACGAGGCAAAAAAGGAACTTATGGTACAGTTCTGTATCGCTTATTGTGGTATTTTAAGCAGGCACAACCTCTGCGCGACCGGCAGGACCGGTAAACAGGTGGCCGATGCCACCGGGCTTAGCATCTTCCAATTCCTCAGCGGATTCCAGGGCGGCGATCAGCAGATTGCGGCGCGTATAGCCTGTAACGAAATCGACCTCCTGCTCTTTTTCCGCGATCCCATTACCGCAAAGCCCGGAGAACCCGACGAGGCCGGTCTGCTGCGGCTGTGCGATGTCCACAACATCCCTGTGGCCACCAATATCGCCACCGCGGAGGCGCTGATTCATGCCCTGGAGCACGGGGACCTGGATTGGAGAAATATTGTAAATCCGAAGATGTAACACCAACCAAAAAAGAATACGGCCGGAACAGACCAGAAGCCGCCTTGCTTTTGGTCTGTACTTGTGAATTTGTTGTGAGAGGAAGATACCAGTATGGGAAATTTGACAAGTGCCCCGCGGGGTACCCAGGACGTGCTCCCAGCCAACAGCTATAAGTGGAAATACATCGAAAGGGCAGCGGCCGAGGAGGCCAAGGCCTTCGGCTACCGGGAGATACGTACCCCCGTATTTGAGCACACGGAGCTGTTCGTTCGCTCGGTGGGGGACGGAACCGACGTGGTGCAGAAGGAGATGTACACCTTTAACGACAAGGGCGGACGTTCTGTCACCCTCAAGCCGGAGGGGACCGCGGGGGTGGTCCGGGCCTTGCTGGAGCACGGCTCCTTTAACGACCCTATGCCCTTGAAGACATATTATATCACCCCCTGCTTCCGCTATGAAAAGCCCCAGGCAGGAAGATTCCGGGAGTTCCATCAGTTCGGCGTGGAGGCCTTCGGCTCCTCCTCCCCCTTGATTGACGCGGAGATCATCTCCCTGGGCCAGGCGATACTGACCCGCCTGGGCGTTCCGGACATCCACCTGGAGATCAACTCCATCGGCTGCCCCCAGTGCCGCGAAAAATACCGCGCGGCCCTGCGGGAATACTTTGAAAGCCGGAAGGACCAGCTGTGTGAAACCTGTCTGGGACGGCTGAATAAAAACCCCATGCGTATTCTGGACTGCAAAAACCCCGAATGTGCCGCCCTTGCAAAGGACGCACCCCGCATCCTCAGCTATCTCTGCGAGGACTGCCGGGAGCACTTCGACGGCGTGAAGCAGACGCTGGATATGATGGAGATTCCCTATACCGTCAATCCCACCATTGTCAGGGGGCTGGATTACTATACCAGGACTGTGTTTGAGTTCATAACCACCAGCCTGGGTTCCCAGTCGGCTGTCTGCGGAGGGGGCCGGTATGACGGCCTTGTGCAGGAGCTGGGCGGACCCGCTGTTCCGGCGCTGGGCTTCGGGATGGGACTGGAGCGGCTTCTGCTCCTGATGGAGAAAACCAACTGCCCCTTTGAAGAGGAAGCGCCCTGCGATATCTACATCGGCAGCATGGGGGAGGAACCCGCCAGGGCGGCCGCCAAGCTTGCCGCGCGGCTGCGGGCCGAGTTCGGCGTCTACGCCGAGTGCGACCTCATGGGCCGGGGGGTAAAGGCGCAGATGAAGTACGCCAACAAGATTGGGGCCAGGTTCTCCGCCGTCATCGGGGAAAACGAGCTGGAACAGAAGAAAATCACCATCAAAAACATGGTCAGCGGAGAGACCAAGGAGATGGCTCTGGACAAGGCCTTTGTGGAAAAGCTGGCGGACTTTATGGCCTACGAGCAGCTCTACAACTCCTGCCAGGACATTGAGACCATGTTCCGCAAAAGCCAAGAGGGGGAGCAGCCCGAATAACGGGCGCTGCACAGAAGGGAAGGAAGTATTGTGGCTGACACAATGAAGGGGCTTAAACGCACCCACTATGCCGGAGATTTCACCACCGGCGAAATTGGAAAAACGGTGACTGCCGCCGGATGGGTCCAGAAGATACGGGACCTGGGAAATCTGATTTTCATCGACCTGCGGGACCGCAGCGGCGTTGTCCAGCTGGCCTTTGACGATTCCACCGACCGGGCTGTCTTTGAGAAGGCGGCGTCAGTGCGGGGGGAATATGTGGTCATGGCCCAGGGAGTCCTGCGCAGGCGGGAATCGGTCAACAAGGATATCCCCACCGGAGAGGTGGAAATCTATGTAAGCGACCTGCGCATCCTGGCCAAGTCCTTGACGCCGCCTTTTGAGATTACCGACCAGACCAACGTAAAGGAAGAGCTGCGGCTGAAATACCGTTACCTGGACCTGCGCCGTTCCCAGATGCAGCGGTATCTCCAGACCCGGCATAAAATCGCCAAGGTGGCGCGGGATTACTACGCCGAAAACGGGTTTTTGGAGATTGAAACCCCCACCCTGGTAAAATCCACCCCGGAGGGGGCCAGGGATTATCTGGTGCCCTCCCGCGTCCATGAGGGAAAGTTTTACGCCCTGCCCCAGTCCCCCCAGACCTATAAGCAGCTTTTGATGCTCTCCGGCGTGGACCGGTATATGCAGATTGCCCGCTGCTATCGGGATGAGGACCTGCGGGCGGACCGTCAGCCAGAATTCACCCAGATCGACCTGGAGATGTCCTTTGTGGACCAGGACGACGTGATTGCCGTCAATGAGGGCTTTTTAAAGCGGCTGTTCAAGGAAGTTCTGGATGTGGACATCGCCCTCCCCCTCCGCCGCCTGCCCTATGAGGAGGCCATGAACCGCTTCGGCTCCGACAAACCGGACACCCGCTTTGGGATGGAGCTTATCGACCTGTCTGAGGTTTTGAAGGGAACCTCCTTCAAGGTATTCGCCGGGGCTTTGGAGGCCGGGGGCAGCGTCCGGTCCCTTGTGGCCAAGGGGGCGGCGGACAAGCTCAGCCGCAAGGAGATTGACAAGCTCACCGATTTTGTCAAGGGCTATCAGGCCAAGGGGCTGGCCTTTACCCGCGTCACCGCCGATGCCCACAGCTCCTCCTTTGAAAAGTTCCTGACCCCGGAGGAGGTGGAGGCGGTCCACCGGACAGTCGGGCTGGAAACCGGCGACGTGCTGCTGATTGTGGCGGATAAAAACCCCGTGGTCTTTGCCGCTTTAGGCGCGCTGCGCAAACATCTGGCCGAAAAGCTGGAGCTGCTGGATAAGACAAAATTCGACCTGCTGTGGGTCACCGACTTCCCCCTGTTTGAGTACAGCGAGGAGGAGCAGCGGTATGTGTCGGTACACCACCCCTTCACCCACCCCGCCGAGGAGGATATCCCCCTGCTGGAAACCCATCCGGAGCAGGTGCGGTCCATTGCCTATGATATTGTCATCAACGGCTATGAGGCGGGGGGCGGTTCCATCCGTATCCACGACCAGGAGCTTCAGCAGAGGATGTTCCGGGCCCTGGGCTTTACCGACGAGCAGGCCCAGGACAAGTTCGGGTTCCTGATGGGGGCGTTCCAGTATGGCGCTCCGCCTCACGGCGGCCTGGCCTTTGGCATGGACCGGCTGACCATGATACTGAGCGGGACGGAGAACATCAAGGACGTCATCGCCTTCCCCAAGGTGCAGAATGCCAGCGAGCTGATGACCGAATGCCCCGCGGGGGTAGAGGAGCAGGCGCTGAAGGACCTGCACATTGCCATAAGGGAAAAAGAATAGAGAATAACGGGACGAAAAAGCGCGGAGGCTTTTCGTCCCGTTTTTTGTCGCAGAGAAATGGATTGACAGGCTTCAAAAATTAAGATAAAATAAATTAAACTTTATTTTATCTTATTTTGGAGGCTGCCATGAATTATATAGAGCGTACTTTAGAGCGAAAATTTCTTCGGATGAGTTCTAGCTTCAAGGCTGTCCTGGTAACAGGCGCCCGTCAGGTGGGAAAGACAACTATGCTGCGCCATCTGGCGGAGGGACAGAACCGCACCTATGTGTCACTGGACAACCTGATGGCGAGGGATTTGGCACAGTCGGACCCCGCGCTGTTTTTTCAGACGTATAAGCTGCCGATTATTATTGACGAGATTCAAAAGGCTCCCCGGCTTTTTGAGCAGATTAAAATTATGTGTGATGAAAGCGAGGAAACCGGAAGATTTTGGCTCACCGGGTCCCAACAGTATGGCATGATGAAAAATGTCCGGGAATCGCTGGCCGGGCGCGTCTGCATTCTGGAGCTGTACAGCCTGAGCAAAGGTGAAATGGACGGCGTCTCATTTCAGGACGAGCTTGACTTTTCCCTCCCCTGCCTTCTGGAGCGTCAAAAGGCTGCGGGGAAAACGGATGTTGTGGATATTTTTGATTTTATCTGGCGCGGCGGTATGCCGCAGATGCGCTCTGCGGACGCGGAACTGCGGCAGGAATACTACAATTCTTATATAGACACCTACCTGATGCGGGACATTGCCGAAGCGGGGGGCATCACGGACGCGGTGAGATTTCATAAGTTTCTGAGGGCCTGCGCTGCCCTCACGGCGGAACAGGTCAGCTACAAAACGCTGGCGGATACCGCGGAAATCTCCCAGCCCACCGCAAAGGAATGGCTGCGCGTCTTAGAGGGCTTAGGGATTGTATACCTTTTGCAGGCCTATGCCAGCAACGAATTAAAACGCCTTGTCAAGGTGCCCAAGCTCTATTTCTGCGATACGGGGCTCTGCGCCCACCTTTCCATGTGGCTGACGCGGGATACCCTGTTAAACGGGGCGGTAAGCGGCCATTATTTTGAGAACTTTGTCGTCATGGAGCTGGTCAAGTACTTTGCCTATGCGAAGGAAAAGGCAAATCTCAGCTATTACCGGGATTCAGGCGCAAGGGAAATCGACCTGCTAGTGGAGAGCGACAATCTGATCCACCCGATGGAAATCAAAAGGTCCGCCAGCCCGGACCGGCGGGAGATTAAAAAGTACACGGCTTTGGATAAGGGATTGCTGGAAAGGGGATGTGGGGGGATTGTTTGTATGTGCGAGCGGGTTATGCCGATTGACCGGTATAACTGCTTTATCCCTTGTAATTTGTTTTAAAGCCTGTCCTCAAATTATCCCCCTGCGCTGTTATATCTTCTCAGCCCCATCCGCCAGAACACCCAGAAGGCAAAATTGACGGCAATTCCCACCAGCATAGAGATAAAGGGATATAAAACCGCTTTTGGAGAGGTGTCCCTTCCCAAAAGGTAGAGGCACGGATAATATGCCACAAAGGCGTAAGGGATGATATAGACAAGAATCTGAATCAATTTAGGGTAGATTGTTATGGGATATTTCAGCGTTCCCCGCAGACCGCCGCGGACAAACCCTGTCACCGAGCGGGACTTTCCCCACCAGAAGGACAATGGTGTGGCAATCAGGGAAATGCCGCTCATCACAACGCTTCCCGCCAGGATGCTGAAAAAGAACAACAGCCAATGGGTGATATCCCAGGGAATCCCGGACATCCCCTTTACGAGAAACATACACCCCAGCCCTAAAATCAGATGGGAGAGATATCCCACCTGAATATCCCTGACAAACATCTGCACAAGGGGAGATACCGGGCGCACAAGGTAAAGGTCAAGCCCGCCCCGCAGCACCAGGTCGTCAATCTTCCAGAATTCCCGCGTATGGATATTTCCCAAGGCATAGCACACCAGCCCCATGGAATACAGAAAGCAGACGTCCAAGGCGGTAAACCCGGCGATTCCGGGGAAATTCATAATCATGGAATAGAGGACAACATAGTCCCCCAGGTAGCCTACAATCAGCCCGATGCCGTGGACAAGGGCAGACCACCCCTTATGGCTGATGTACCCCCTCCAGCACATGGAAAGCGTCATGCCGCAGAGCTGAAAGAACCAGACAATCCGATGGAAAAACCGTTTGCATGGATTCATCAAAAAGTACCCCCCCTTTCCTAACCGCCTAAAACCACAATCCGTCTTTTGCCCCGCCGCCAAAGCCATTCCTGTACCAAAAACAGCCCGATAATCCAGAATATCTGGGTTCCAAAGGCCCTCAGGATTTCAGCGGGATTGGTGCTGCCCAGGTAAATCTGCATCGGCACATAGGCGGCAGCCTGGAAGGGAAGGGCGCGGCAGATGGCTTGAAGCCAGGAGGGCAGCAGCCACAGGGGAACCGCTGTCCCGGACAGGGCCACAAAAAAGGTAACAAACCATCGCAGTGTGTTGACCTCAATAAACCAGAAGGCAAAGGTAGCCATTACAAGATCAAACATGAGGTTGATTAAGTAGCCCAAACAGAGCGATACACAGAAGGCCGCAAACACGCCGGGAGACGCGGGAAGCTGTATCCCCCCTACAACCAAAACAGACCCCACAAAAATCAGAATAGACGGGATAAAGTAATAGAGCTTTTCTCCCCAGGCGCGGGCAATCAAGATACCGCGGGGGGCGGCCGGCCGAAGCATATCCGTCGCAATTTCCCCGGTGGACATACGCTGTTCCAGCGTCCCTGCAATGCCGTCAGCAGAGGTAAAGTTTCTGACAATCTGCATGATCAGATAGTAAGTAATCATCGTTTCATAGCAGG
>Ga0209064_1000884_pt1 | contig 58470 bp, 63 predicted proteins | sample Inofromicrocosms_FD_187498 | JGI IMG/M metagenome (GOLD analysis project Ga0209064, IMG submission 187498) | Mouse cecum microbial communities from Vienna, Austria - Inoculum for glucosamine and mucus D2O microcosms (SPAdes) (version 2) | ecosystem: Host-associated > Mammals > Digestive system >...
ATTAAAAAATTGATATAAATATTTACTAGTAGTATTTCTTATTGTAAAAGCGGTTACATAAATCAACGCACATACTTGAAGCCACTTAACACAAATCATAAGCAGTGCAAGTTGAAGAAAACCACACATATACACACCTGGGTTACAACTTTTCATTATAAAAAAAGTTGAAACCCAAAAATATATTATAGGAATAGTTATTGATAAAATTACATAAAATATATATTTTATTATCTGTTTCTGTTCTTTATTAACATTAATTTTTAAAATATTCATACTTATAATATAAATAAGTAAAAAATAAAAAAATTAAATATATCTCCAGTTTCTATATTTTTTTATAAATTAGATAAATATTGAATTGATTTTCTAACAATCTTCTTTGTTGCATTGAATATCCCCAATTATTTGGTACATTAGTAAGATTGAACCCTGTTCTATGAACAAAATCATAATAATCAACAATTATTCCACTAAAATTACCATTATTATCAATTCTAGGATTATGAATAATTGCATGTTGAATACCTGCACGATTATCTAACCCATTCCCAAAAATTCCATTAAAATTAATTGGTGCATTTTTTATTTCACCTTTTAATATTTTTTCATAATTATTTTTTACAAAATCATTAATTTGTTTAGATGCAGATAATTGCTTACATTGTTGTGAATTAGCATTATAAAAAGAGCCACGAGAATCTTTAGGTACACCTATATCATCTAACAACTTATTTAATTCTGTATTTTTAATTTCATTTCTAGCAACAATTTTTGCAAATGGATTATTTTTTGTTGCAACCATATCGTGAATTGCGTTATCCATATTTGCATTTGCAATAGAGCCCGTAAAATTACCTATTGAATGATAAATAGATTCATGTATATTATCACCTAAATTAGGCTTTTCTACCTGAGCAGCACCGCCTGTAACCACGCCATTTTTATGCAATATATTACTCAAATTTTCACGGTAATCACTTAAGAAACTTCCGATATTACCCATTAAACCATCTGGAATAAAACCGCCTAAGATATTGAATATATCTGTTATATCACTAATCGCTTGGCTAATTTCAGGATTTTCGGTTGAAGTAGAAGATCGTTCTAGCAAAATTTTCAAGGATTCTTTTTCCATACGTTCCTTCTCTTTTTCCATTTCTTCTATTGTAGGTTGATGAGGCGCAATTGAATTTCCCATACCTGATGCGCCGCCGGTTACGGTACCAATTCCTATTCTACCGCCGCCTTTAGAACGGTAATGTGCGCGAACCTCTGTTCCATCTCCACGGGTATATGCACGAACATATACTACATCATCTGAACCGGATAATTCTATATCGGATGGAATGCCTATTTCGCCCCACTGATTTCTGATTGCTTGCTCATTACTCGAAAATTCTTCTGGACTCATAGTACCGATATCCTCGCTTGTGAATATCCTGTTGTTACCTGATACGCTGTTAAAAAAGTCTCTTAAATTTCTCATCTCGTTTCCTTTACTTGTTTTATGTTACTAATCCTTTGTATCAATACAAAATTACCTTCAAATTATTGAAGGAAAGTTTGGTGGATACTTTATTAGTGTAAAATATTTTCTTATAATCTAACAGTCCGTATTTTTACTTAAGTAAAAATACGGACTGTACTTAGGCGTATATATTGAAAATACTTAGATTAAAAGCATTTGAATTCTTATTGCGTTTACAAAAATTTACAAAGATTTTTAGGAAAAAATTCTGAAAAACTAAAAGAATTTACCCTTTTTCATCATTTTCATCGCTTGAACCATGGCTTTTTTCTCGTTCATTTTTCCAAAACCGCCGAACATTTTTTGCATTTTTCCCATTCCGCCCATCATCTGGCGCATTTGTTCAAACTGTTTTACATAGAGATTTACGGTGTGCAAATCCATCCCACAGCCTTTTGCAATACGTTTTTTGCGGCTTGTATTCATAAGTTCAGGATTTTCACGTTCAGCCGGTGTCATACTTTGAATAAAAACTTCTATTTTTTTAAATTCAGTATCTGTTGCGTGTGAAATCTTTTCTCTATCAGCCTGTTTTATATTTACACCCGGAATCATTCCCAAAATCTGGTCCATAGACCCGAACATTTTCATTTGTTTTTGCATATTTAGAAAATCGTTATACGAAAATTCAGCTTTTTGCATTTTTTCTTGCATTTTTAAAGCTTCTTTCTCGTCAAAAACTTCCTGAGCACGTTCAACAAGCGATACAATATCCCCCATACCCAAAATTCTTGTTGCCATACGTTCAGGATAAAAATCTTCTAAAGCATTAAGTTTTTCTCCTGTACCGGTTAATTTAATAGGTTTTCCTGTGCAATGAACAACTGATAACGCAGAACCACCGCGGGAATCACCATCAAGCTTTGTCAAAATAAGACCTGTCAAACCAATTTGAGCATCAAAGTTTTCTGCCACATTAACAGATTCCTGACCTGTCATAGCATCAATTACCAAAAGTTTTTCCTGCGGTCTGAAAATTCTGTCAATAATCAAAAGTTCCGCCATCATTTCTGTATCAATCTGTAAACGACCTGCGGTATCGAGAATAAGAACATTAAATCCGTTTTCTTTAGCGTAATTTAACGCACTTTGAACAATATTTTGAACATCTGTTGAACCGTCAATTGTAAAAACATCACATCCAATTTCACTGCCAAGTGTTTTTAACTGCGAAATTGCAGCAGGACGATAAACATCACATGCCACAAGAAGCGGATTTTTACCTTCTTTTTTAAGTTTAACAGCAAGCTTAGCTGATGATGTTGTCTTACCTGATCCCTGAAGTCCGAGCATCATAATTAAAGACGGATGTCCTGATAAATCAAGCGGTTTCAATTCCTGACCTAAAAGTGATACTAGTTCATCATGTACAATTTTCACAAGCTGTTGTGACGGATTAACGCCTTGTAAAACATTTTCACCTTCAGCTTTGTCTTTAATCGATGAAATAAAAGATTTTACAACACGCAAGTTAACATCCGCTTCTAAAAGAGCACGTCTTATCTCACGTAGTGCATCCTGCATATTATCCTGCGTAAGCTCCTGTGAATGAGCTTTGGAAATTATATTTTGCAATCTTTCGCTTAAATTATCAAACATTTTATCCTCACCCTATCCCTCTCACGCCTGCGGACGAGGGAATTAAATATATATGCCAATTTTAACATGAAAAAACTCTTTGAAAACAACATGATAAAAGTCCAGCACTTTTTTAGTAATGTTCATCATCAAATATTTTAAAATTGTTCGGCAATTTTTCTTCGATGCGCTCAAACAATTCTGAAAGCGACCATCCAAAACCTTCTGCTATTTTTTTAAGAGTAACAAGTTTTGCTTCATTATCACCGATTTCAATACGACTAAGAGTAGAACGCGGAATATCATTTTCATATGCAAACATACACAAACTTTTTCCCTTAATTTCCTGTCTTAACTCTCTTATAGCTTTTCCTATCATCTTGCAATATATTTCTTCTTTTTGGTTCATAGCCCTATCTCATCTAAACGAAGTATTCCATATATGGGATTATCTATTATAATCATTCATAGAATATCCCATTTATGGGATGGAGGAAAAAATGAAAAAAGCTTTCACACTTGTAGAAGTCCTCGCTGGACGGGGTACTATGCCAACAGTATTTTCTAAAGCAGGTTTTACTTTAGCTGAAGTTTTAATCACTCTCGGCATAATTGGTATTGTTGCAGCAATGACAATCCCTAACTTAATCCAGAAAAACTATGAGCATCAAACAGTTACAAAATTAAAAGAAACACACTCTATAATTTCACAAGCTATGAGATTGGCTTCTGAAGAATACGGAGATCCATCTGGTTGGGAAATTTTTGGTAATACAGAAGCAAGTGTTATCAAAGAATATATAACTTATAATGGTTGGACAGGTTCATTTTTCATTGATACAAATGGTTCAAAACCACCAAATGCCTGGGGATGGGACACATTTACATTTACGATACACAATGATGGAATAGTTCCTGAAGGTTGTAATAAAAAATTTAATTATTACAAAACAACTTGTGCTAATAAAAATTCTGCTGGTAATGGTTGTGCATGTTATATTCATTTAAATAACAATATGAATTATTTACATACAAAATAGTAAACGACCCGATTCTTAAAAAAATCGGGTCGTTATTTCTAGTTTCTTAGTACTATGAGCACTACGTCCTCGCATTAAACGGCACCGCTCACATTTGCAACGAAAACTCAACGTTTCCGTTGACACATGCTCGACTCTAGCTTTCGCTAGTGCCTTTGCTCGGACTAATCTTGAGCGTGACCAGCTGTACCTAAAACGTCACGCATTTTGTGCATAACCATTTCTTTAACAGCAGTTCTACCAGGTCCCATGTATTCACGTGGGTCAAATTTTTCAGGATGTTCAACAAAGAACTCTCTGATAGTAGATGTCATTGCAAGACGTAAGTCTGTGTCAATATTGATTTTTGCAACACCGTGTTTAGAAGCATAGTTAAGCATATCTTCAGGAACACCTTGAGCATTAGGTAAGTTACCACCGAATTTATTACATTTAGCAACGAATTCAGCAGGAACTGAAGATGAACCGTGAAGAACTAACGGATAGTTAGGGAAACCAGCTTCTGCTAATGCTGATTTAATTTCTTCTAAACGTTTGAAATCAAGTTTAGCTTCACCTGCGAATTTATAAGCACCGTGAGAAGTACCAATTGCAACTGCTAATGAATCACAACCTGTTTCTTTAACAAATCTTACAGCTTCTTGAGGATCTGTATATGTAGAATCAGCTGCACTTACTTTAACATCATCTTCTACACCTGCTAATTTACCTAATTCAGCTTCAACTGAAACTCCTCTTTCGTGAGCATATTCAACAACTTTTTTAGTTAAAGCAATATTTTCTTCTAATGGGAATCTTGAACCATCGATCATTACAGATGAGAAACCGCCATCGATACAAGCTTTACAAATTTCAAAGTCTGCACCGTGGTCTAAGTGTAATGCGATAGGTACTGTAGTTGTAGCCAAAGCAGCTTCAACCAATTTGATTAAATAAGTTTGGTTAGCATATTTTCTAGCACCTGCAGAAACTTGCAAGATGATTGGAGATTGTGTTTCTTCAGCAGCTTCAGCAATACCTTGTAAGATTTCCATGTTGTTAACGTTGTAAGCACCGATAGCATATCCGCCTTCTAATGCTTTTTTGAACATTTCGTTTGTTCCAACTAATTTTCTTTCACTCATTTGAGTTCTCCTTCTTTACGTATAATATATTACACATGCCTAATCTATAACAAACACAAGCAAAGTTCAACCAATCCGATTAAGAACCTAACATGCTTGCGCCGATAACACCTGCGTGATTACCAAGTTCAGCAGGTACAATTTCAACAGAACTTCCTGCTATAGCCATTGCGCGTTCTTTAACGGTTTTTCTAATAGGCTCTAAAAGTAAATCGCCAGCCTCTGCAACTCCACCACCAACAATAACTTTTTCAGGATTTAGAAGATTAATTACACTGACTAATCCCATACCTACATATGTACCAACTATTTCAAAAATTCTTTTTGCAACCGGATCACCTGCTTCTGCAGCTTTCGCAACGATATAAGGAGTAATTTCTCCATCGCCTGCCATTTCACGGAATTTTGCAGATTTACCGCCTCTGATGTAATCGTAAGCCATAGCAACAATTGAAGGACCTGATGCAAAAGCCTCTAAACATCCTGTATCTCCGCATCCGCAAATAGGGCCGCCATCCATTTGAAGTTTAATATGACCGATTTCACCTGCTGCATTTGCTGCACCGCGAACCAATTGACCATTTATAACAATTCCTGAGCCGATTCCGGTACCGACTGTAATACAAATAAAGTTTTCACAGCCTCTGCCAGCACCGAATTTCATTTCGCCTAAAGCTGCACATCTTACATCATTATCGATTTTAGTAGGAATATGAAATTCTTCTTCAATCATCTGAGCAATCGGAACATTTACCCATCCCGGAATATTTGGAGCAAGTTTCACAACACCTGTTTTATAATCAACCTGACCTGGAAAGTCGAATCCGATAGCTTCTATATCTTTAGAATCCGTATTAGTTTCTTTCATTAAATCACGAATAGCCTGTTTAATATTATTTACAGTATATTCATAACCCATTTGAGCGTATGTTGGAACACTGTTTGAATAAATAATTTTACCTTCGCCGTCAACTAAAGCAATTTTAACATTAGTACCGCCAACATCAATACCGATTCTTTTAACCATATTTCTCCCTCTTATATTGTAAAGTCCTTGATATAGTTTAATCATACCTTAAATATTTTATATTTAAAATTGTTAAAATTTGTAACAAAATTTACTGTTATTTTTAAAGAATTACATCTGAAATGCCGTAATACTACATGAATAGACAAAAAGTTACGAAAAAGCGCAAATTAAGAAAGGAAAACAATGGGCTTAGCAGCATCACAAGCTAGATTATTAACAATAACAGCCAGAAAAGCTGATGCAGAGTTTCAATCTATGGCTCTGTCACATCAGAAGCTTGCGCTTTCACGTAATATGGAAAAGATTTCAAGCGAATACCAGGAAGCGTTAAATGCAACTAAATTAGTTTACGATTACTATGGTTCAGGCGACAGTGATATGGGATTAACTTACGGATTATTGATGAATCCGTCAATTTATAACGATTATTTCCCAAAACTTATTACTGATGCAAAAGACAGAGTTGTATTAAATTCTGCATACGCTGCTGCGGCAAAAAAAGCAGGGATTCCTGCAGAAGGTCTGCTTGGAACACCTTCAAGTGATGTCCGCAACAAATTCATTGAAGCTTTATGCGGTGAAAACATTATTACCCCTGCACAGGCAACAGCTATTGAAGGTATTCCTTACAGCAATAAAGTTGGTCTTGGTACAACAATTTCAGCTAAACAATCATTAAGAGACGTTTCTTATGATCAATTATTAGATTTATTTGATGCAAATGCTGTTGATTCAAATACCGGTGGAGTATTATTAGGTTCAAACTTATTACCTAATACTCAATCTCAATATGATAGCAAAAACCAACAGCAACACTTTATAACAATCAACGAAAATGGTGTTACAGACTTTCATAAAACTACATCACAATCTGTAACCATCCGTGACTTATTATCAGATAAAACAAAATATGTTATCGCATATGAATCAGGTAATGAACCTATTCCTTATGATCAGGCTAACCAATTACAAGTTGACTTAGCAGGCGAAAACGGATGTTCAACCAATATTTTAACCTGGATTATGGATCAATTTGCTACAGTACTTGGCGGAACAGCTGCAAGTGATACTGCTATCCAATATGCATATAACTGTGTTTATGACTTAATATACCCAAGTAATAAACTTGCAGATTCTTTTACCAACGGAAACATTAACAAAGAAGAAGCACTAAAAGAAGTTGCAACCGAATCAAATCAACACAAAGGATGGGATAACGGTTTCCACATGGATACAGCAAAGAATGCACCTAATTATATGGGATTCAACTACCTTTATGCCGAAAGAACCGGAGGTATGTGGCACAAAGGTGGTAACGAAGAAACAACTGTATCTGTTAACTTAAATAACATTGCAAAAGCCTTCTTAACATCATATGTAACATATATGCAGGGTATTGAAGATTCTGAATATCACTATCAAAAAGGTAACATTAAAGATTGTACATTATATAATGGTGAAAAAGATAATTTCCAATTTACAATCGTTACAGAAACAGAAATTGATGATGGAGACAGCGGATTATATGCAAACTTCTACGACACAATGTTCAATATGATTTGTACCAAAGGATGGGTTGAAAATCCTCAAGTTGATGACGAAGAATATTTAAGTGAAATGCTCAAAAGCGGCATGGTTTATATATCTTCCCTAAGCGACGACGGATATTATTATCAAGGTAATTACTCGACGGATAAAGCAATACTTGAAGTATCTGACACAGAAGCAATATCAAAAGCTGAAGCAAAATATAACAGTGAAAAAGTCAAAATAGAAAACAAAGAAGAAACTATAGACTTAAAAATGAAAAATCTGGATACCGAAATTTCTTCACTGACGACAGAGTACGACACAACGAAACAAGTAATTTCTAAAGCAATCGAGAAGTCCTTCAAACGGTACGATGCATAAATGACAATAAATAAGCGCAGGTTTTATAAAACCTACGCTTATTGCATATTTTAACAAATATAATATAATATTTGTATTAAAAAATTTTTAAATAGGAGTTAATATGTTATTAAACCTTGACAATGAAATTGATAAAAAGCTTTCCGAGTTATATTCCGAAGAAGTAATTAATAATATGAAAAGCGGAATAATGGAATATCTTGGCATAAACATATCCGAAAACCGGAAAGACATCCAACTTAAAATTTATTATGAATATAACCCAAGTTATCAATTATACAAAGAATCTCAAAGTAAAGATCCATTAATTGAATTGCTTTGTGAGAAAAATATGATGAGATTTTTGGAAACAGTGTACGATAAAAATAACACCCAATTTAACAGATATAATGTAAAAATTAAAAAACGTTCTAAAGCAAACATGCTTGAACTATTTGGTTATTGGGAAAAGAACATAAAATTTTTTAGCAAGTATAAAGATGAAATCTTAAAACTTTCACAAATAAAATATTCTGAAGATCCGGATGATAAATTCGCTTCATTATTTTTCTTCGGGGTTGAAAAAGAAGAATCAGAAATTAAAGCACTAAAATTATATTGGATAAGACATCCTGAATTTGAAAAACAATATCTGGAATCACTTAAAACCAGTGGTATAGATAAATTAGAACAACTTATACCACTTATTAATAGTGCTATAAATAATTGCGGCGGCAGCTTATTTATGACAGGAATTGATTATAATGAGAAATCTCCCCAAAAACATAAACTCTATTTAGAATACCCAACAAATATATATGATGGGCTGATTACAACGTTTTCGGATAATCAAGACTTAATAAAGAAAATTAATCTTATAAAAAATTGGCATGAAATTCATCAAGAATTCTATTGCGATATTATCGGAATAGGAAAGGATGCAAAAAATAATATCACCTTAAACTTTTATTTTATGTTTAAGGAAGATTAAGAAATCATTTTATAGACAAGTTTAACAAGTTCATTATCTGTTTTTAGTTGTTCAAAAACCCTTTGCCTCATAAATTCAATATCACTAAGATGCCCGAAAGCAAACAGCTCATCAGGAGTACAATTTAAGACTTCCATCAACTTTTCAAGTGTTTGAACACGGGGAAATGTCTGCGCATTTTCTATCTTAAGCATATTTCTTGGTTCAATACCTATTTTTTCGGCAAGAGATTCCTGTGTATATCCTTGTCGCTTACGTAATTCACGTATACGTTTTCCTAAACATTGTTTTATATCTTTCATTACATACTCCTTTATTATTTTAACGATATAAAACGCAAACTCTAATGATATAAAAGAGCACTTTTTATTGATTTATATGATTTAATTATGTATAATATATGATATAAAAAATCAGGTTACGAGGTAAGATATGAGTAAAATTGGATTTACTTTAGCAGAAGTTTTAATCACCCTTGGTATCATTGGTGTAGTTGCAGCAATTACGATACCGGAGCTTATGACAGCTCACAAGGCTCACCGATTACGTACACAATTTTTAAAATCATATTCAACCATACAACAAGTATTTAAACAAATTGAAGCAGATGATATTTCTATTGATCCTACTACATATGTTAGAAATAATATACCTGATGGTGTATTTTATAATACATTCAAAAAATACCTTACGGGTATAATTGATTGTGGATTAAACTCAAATAAACCATTACCTTGTTATAAACTTAATGATACTAAAAAAGGTTACAAACAGCTTACTGGAGATACTTTACTATTTATAGATTATTTTGATGATGGACAAATTGTATTACAAGACGGAACTTCAATATTTTTTGAACAACCAAATAATACATATATATGGGTTATGGTTGACATAAACGGATTTAAGGAAGGTCCAAACCGCATGGGATATGATTTGTTTGTATTCCAACTTCTAGATGAAGAACTTAGAACAATGGGTGATCCAAAAACAATGTATAATGACCTAAAACAATATTGCAACATAAACAGTAACCGACATTTTAACGGCATTGCCTGCGCTCAGCGTGCAAAAAGCGAAGCCGATTACTTTAAATGGGTAATAAAAAACGTTAAGTAATATTGTGTCCCATGTCGTGGATTATCGACAGCAACATTTACCCCTTATATTTTCTGGAATACAAAAATATATTCGTGTGTAAATATGCTAAAACCTCCTGCTAACGCTCTATAGCGCCATAAATTAGCAGTTCTGCCTTTTCCGCGTTCGTTGCCTTGTATATCTTTGACAATTGTTGATTTTAGTACAAAACCAAGTTTACGCATTCTGTTCATACATTCAAAACCAAGTGGCTGAACTTCTGAATTTTTGTAACTGTCGCCGATAATAAGACATGCAAAACGTCCTTTTTCAAGCATATCATAACCATTTTTGGCAACTTTTTCGAACATATCGTAAAACTGTTCTGTAGTTTCACAATTTGATAAATCTTCTTTCTTATCAGAAAACTTGATAATATCATCATAAGGCGGATGAAGCATTAAAAACTGAGCTTTTTCTTCACCCATAACATCAAGACCTAGTTGAATTTTATCTTTAACATCTTCTGATGATGAATCCCCACAAATAATTCTCACATCTGTTACAAGTTGTTTTGGTGTAAATTTTTCAGAAACACTTTCTGCCAATTCGTCTTTTAATTCAACACCAATACAGCGTCTTTCCATATTAATCGCTTCAATACCTGATGTTCCTGAACCGAAAAATAAATCTAAGACAACGTCACCTTTTTTGGTATATCTTTCATACATTTGCTGTGCAATTTGCGGGATGTAATTTCCGTGATACTCGTTAGAGTGCCCGTGCTGTTTCAATCTTGACGGAAACTGCCATAATGTACCTGTTAAAATGTGCGCATAATCCTTCCACTTTTTCAGGTTAATATCGCTGTATTTGGTAGTTTTAACCTCAGGTTGTTTTACAATCTGTAAATCTGCCTGTTTTTTAGGCTGCAACTTTAAATTTGAAATAGATTTTCTTACCAAAATGTTCCCCGCAATCTGTAATTATTCTCTTACAATTTAAGCTTATAAAAATGTTTCAAATTTGTAATCAAACATTTAGATGATTTTGTGTTTGGTGTAGATTGGAAAAAAGATTGATAAAAATAACTTCCTTCTTGAAGAAGGAGGAGTGAGGGTTTCGGTTATGGCAAGAATAAGACAGTTATCAAAACATTTAATCAACCAAATTGCAGCAGGAGAAGTTATTGAACGTCCTGCTTCTGTTGTAAAAGAACTTACAGAAAATTCAATAGATGCCGGAGCAACAAAAGTAAGTATAGAAATTAACAACGAATGCCGTGACATTCGTGTAGCTGATAACGGTTGCGGAATCCATCCGGATGATATTATGCTTGCATTTTCCAAACACGCAACAAGTAAATTACAACAAGATGAAGACCTTTTTGAAATCCAAACACTCGGTTTCCGCGGAGAAGCACTTGCAAGTATAATCTCAATCTCAAAACTAACCTGCACAACAAGAACAAAAGATTTTGACACAGGTACAAAAGTTAAATGCGAAAATTCAGAAGTTAATCAGGTCGAAACCGGCTGTGCTGTCGGTACAATTATGGATATCAAAGACCTGTTTTATAATGTTCCTGTCCGCTTAAAATTCTTAAAAAACGCAAACACAGAATTTTCATACATTCAGGAAATCATTCAATCTATAGCACTTTCACATCCTGAAGTTTCAATCGAACTTAAAAAATTCGGTAAAACAGTGTTAAAAACAACAGGTCAGGGAAATTTAACCCAGACAATAAAAGAGGTTTACTCATCTGACGTTACAAATAATTTAAAAGAAGTTTTAAAAACAGACGAATTATCCGGGCTTAAAATCAGCGGTTTTGTAAGTACACCGGATTACACCCGCTCAAGTAAAAAAAGTTACCATATTTATATAAATTCGCGAAGTGTTAAATGCCCGATTTTCCAAAAAGCAATCGACACCGTTTATAGAAATCTTACAGCAAACAACAAATATCCTTTTGTGGTTTTGAATCTTGAAATTCCGCCGCACGATGTTGATGTAAATGTTCACCCGACAAAAAAAGAAGTTCGATATAAAAACACAAACCAGATTTTCAACTTCATTTATACATCTATTGAAGCCGGTTTATCAAACTATATCGAGAAAAATTACACACCAATAGGCGTAAAACCTGTTCACACCGAGCAGCAGACTACAGTTGAGCAAAAAACCCCTGATGTAATTCAATTCCCGGCAAGACAGACAAAAGATTTTTATGTTGACGAAAACTCTGACACAATGTATATTTCAGATTCTGCAATGAAAAATTTTGAAAAGGAAAATCAAATTTTTGGTGAAACAACCGAACAAAAACAGATTTTTTCAACCCAAATTGAAGAACCCGAATCAAAAGAAAATATCATCGGACAGTATCGTGAAACTTATATCCTGATTGATTCAGAGGAAGGTTTGGAAATAGTTGACCAGCACATCGCAGAAGAAAGATACATCTACGAAAAATTAAAATCCGAAAAAAATATAATTTCTCAAATGCTTTTTGTCTCGGATGTTATTGAAATTTCGACTACAGAATCCGAATTAATCAAGGAAAATCTTGATAAATTTGAGCGATTCGGTTATGGAATAGAGTTTCTAAAAGATACTGAAATAATCTTCCGTAAAGTGCCGCAGTTATTGGCAAAAGCCAATCCAAAAGACATTTTAGCAGATATTTTGGATAATATAGAAGGCGACATTGATAATCTGGAAGAAAAAATCCTTATTACAACATCTTGTAAAGCTGCAGTGAAGGCTAATACAAAGCTTTCTATATGGCAGATGGAAGATATTATCAAAAAATGGCGCAACACAAAAATGCCTTACACATGCCCGCACGGACGCCCGATATCAAAAATCATTCTGCACAAAGAACTTGCAGGCTTTTTCCAAAGAAGTAAGTAAATAGCTTAACGGACCTTGTTTTCGCAACCTTCTTTAAGTCTTTTAATATTTTCTCTGTGAAGATATATAACATAAACTGCCGCAAGTACTGCGTAAACAATGTAAGCAACAGGAGCGTTTAAAAACCACATAATTAAAGGTGATAGTGCGAGAGCTACAATTGACCCGAGTGATACGTACTTAGAAACCCAGGTTACAGTACCCCAAACAGCCGCAATAATTAAACCTGCCTGCCAATTAAGCGCCATAAGTGTTCCAACCCCTGTTGCAACGGATTTTCCACCTGTAAATTCTAAAAATACAGATTTGCTGTGACCTAAAATTGCACACACTGCAGCAATTACCGGTAAAACGCCATATTCAGATAATGATGTAGCATATAATGCTGTTAACACAACAGGTAAAGCACCTTTTAAAGCATCTAAAAGCATTACGATAAAGAACCATTTTTTACCCATAACGCGTTTTACATTTGTTGCGCCGGTCGAACCGGAACCGATTGTTCTGATATCCTGTCCTGTAAACAATTTTACAATAATGTATCCTGTAGGTATTGAACCGATTAAATATGATGCAGCAGCTACCAGTGCTAACTGTCTTAAAATTTCAGCATAATCCATAATTTTATTCTCCAAATCTTTTTCGCTGAATTATTATAACATAGCAAAATATTTATAGGCAAATTATTGCAAAATCAATTTAAAACAAAGATTTTCCGCAACAGTTTGAAGATTCATTGAAGGAGTCAAAGAAATCTGTCTTTTTGCTTCTTCTACAAACTTCATATCATTTGTTAAACGATAAAACAAATGTTTATTTGAAATATTTGTCTTAATTGTTTCAAGCATATAATTTTGAATTTGAGTAAATACTTCTTTCGGCTCATTTTCAGCAATCAGACCGAGTAATTTATTTTCAAAATCCAAAACCTGATTCCGCTCAATTGTCCAGTAATTTGAAATAACATTTTCAACAATATCGAAATTTAAATCTTGTTCAAGCACAGACGGTACAAAAAACGATTGTGCACGTGAAACTACAGTTGAAATTATATCAGAGCGGTCCTTAGTTAAAAAGATAAAAGTTGTATTTTTCGGCGGTTCTTCAAAGGTTTTTAAAAGTGCATTAGACGTCGCTTCCGGGAAATTCATCTGATTCAGCGGTAATAAATTACCGTTTTCATCCCTGTCACAAAATATATAAACCCTGTGGTAATCACTTGTCACAGAAAGTTCATTAATAATTGATTTTGCCTGAGAAATATTTATATTTTTCTTACCTTTTGTTGACTCTTCATCATCTGTACCTTCTTTAAAATCAAGTCTTGTATAAATTTTTACGGCAGGATGAGTTTGTTCACGAATCCATTTACAATTCAAGCAATTACAATCTTTATCTGTATTTTCGCTGCAATTTAAAATCCTTGCAACTTCAAGCGCCAATTCACACTGAGATAATATATCAGGACCCCAAAACAAAAGACAGTGGCTGATATTTTTATCATCATCTTTTATGCCGTTTTCAAAATATTTTAAAAGTTTCGGGAATTTATTGTTTATTTCACTATTGTAATACAGCATACTCAACCTCTCTATCAACATCAAGTGAAGATTGTCCGGATTTTATCTTATATTCAGCATTGGTAAGATTTTCTTTTAGTTTCACAAGATTTTTCAACGAAACATTTTTAAGCTTTTGCACTTCCATTTTCACACGAAACGGATGCATATTAATTAGTTTTGCAATCTCATCCGGAGAGTGCTTTGCCGAATATGCTTTAATCTGGATTTTACTGTGTAAAAGCGTATGCAAAACCGATAAAATTTCAAGCGGATGTTTTTTAGATAAAAGTTTTTGATATTCTTCAAGCGCTTTAACCTTGTTTTCGGTTATCAAATAGTCTGCAAAAACAAATAAATCTTCATTTGTAACACAAATTTCTTTAATCATTTCTGTTGTTACGGCTTGGTTTCCTGAAAAAATCTTCAATTTTTCGAGCTCGGAATCAAGCATTCTAAGGTTTGAGCCCACTTGAATTAAGATATTTGAAACAGCTTCAGCAGAAAGTTTTAAATCTTTTGTTTTTGCCTGCTGTTTAATCCAAGTTTCAAGTTCGGCTGTTTTATATGACGGAATCTGCGGAAACTCTTTTGCATTATATTTTGATAAAAGTTTAAAAAACTTTTTACGTTTGTCGATTTTTTTTTGGCTGTCAGGCGGAATTTGACCAACAAAAATCACATCCAGATTTTCGCTGCATCCGTCAAGAGCTTCTGTGATTTGTGCAATTTGTTTGTCATCAAAACTCTTATCATCTGATTTTCCGCTCAGGTATGAAAGACAATTGATTTCAATAAGCATTTTTCCAAACATCATAGGCTGAGTTTTCAATATCGCAACTAAATCCGCAAACTTCGGATTATTGTAACACTTATAACTCATCTCAATGAAATTCTTATCAAGTTTTTCTTTAAACTTTTTAATTTCGTTTGAGATATTAAATTCTTCATCCCCATAGAAAAAATAAATCATACTTACATTTTAAGGGCTAAATAAATCTTTTCAAGAAGTTTAAGAAGGCTTGGAATTTTGTTTGAATTTTTTCAGGTACATCCCCGACAGGCAAATACATATTAAGATTATCTGCAATAGACGATTCTATTTGAGTATTAGATTTAATACAATCATCCAAATAATGGTTCATAAAACTGTCATTAGAAAGAAACCCGCATTTTTTATAAAAAACATGCGGCGGCCAATACCTGTCATAAACTCTACTGGCAATAAGATGTACTCTTCCTTTACAGCCTGATTGTTTACTTAAATTCTTGGCAAACCTGATAAATTCTTTTCCATATCCCATAAACCTTTCTTCAACACTCAAATAGCCGATATAAAATGATTTATAAGGTGAATTTTTTGGATAAAATATCTGCTTTGCTTTTTTATTGTTATGTAAAACAGGTGCGCCTATCATTTCTCCTACAAATTTTCCTGACTTTGTATCAACCATACGATATAAATAAGGTTTAGCAGGCTTATAATTAGACCAACCCAAAACAGAAGCCGCTTTAGGTGATTTATATATTAAAATTCTTGGTAAAGTTTTTATTGGTGTATTTAGCATAATAATTATAATTTCTTCAATTTATTAAGTAATTTCACAAATATATTTTTCCGTTCATGTTTTATCGGGGGAAAGAACATATCCGTAGTTTCAAAATCATGACTTGTTGCATATTTTCCTAACCTGATAAAATTATCCAGTCTTTTATCTACATTTGAATTCAAAGTACTCATTCCAAATTTCCTATAAAATATATGCGGTACACGATTTGGTGAGTAACTTGTTTCGGCAGATAAATGAATAAATCCGTTACAACCGATTTTTTTACTATAAATTTTTGCAAAATTAAGCAATGATGAACCAAGCCCGAGCCCTGATGATGAAGACTTAAGAATCCATACATATAAAGAAGGAACATGTTCAATATTATCACGTGTTATATCGGTTTTTATACATTTCATTTGTGCATGTTCGAAAGGTTTTTTCAACGAAAATGCAACAAAGTCATCAACGTTTATATCTATTTCATTGAATAATTTATGTTGCTTTTGATATATCAATACATCAGGTAACTTCCGTTTTGCTAAATTTTGCAACGGTAGATATTTTAATTTTGAATATATATTCATATATTTTTTAATACATATAAAAATTTTTTTTGCTATTTTAATTTCATATTGTTAAAAAATAATAATATTCAACCTGCACAGTTATTTTGGATTATAATATTTTTAGAAGTAGAGATTATAAATAGTAGGAATAAAATTTTGGAAAATAAATATCATTTTATAGCAATTGGCGGCGTTGGAATGAGCGGGCTTGCAAAATACTTGTTACAAAAGGGTTTTGAGGTTTCGGGTTCTGACATAAACGACAGTAAATATGTTCAAAAAGTAAAACAATTAGGTGCAAAAGTTTATATAGGACATGATGAAAACAATCTTCCCGATGATTGTATTGTAATAGCAAGCACAGCAATTCGTGAAACTAATCCGGAAATTCAAAAAGCAAAAAGCTTAGGGCTTCCTATCTGGCATCGCTCGGATTTACTTGCAGAAATTTCTAAAAACGAAGAGCATTTTATCGGATTTTCAGGAACACACGGGAAAACAACAACAAGCGGACTTTGCTCTTATGTTATGGAAAAAGCAGGGCTAAAACCTTCATATGTTGTAGGCGGAACAATTCCTGAAATTGAAACAAACGCAAACGCGGCTAATGACAGAATCTTCATCGCAGAACTTGATGAAAGTGACGGAACAATTGTTAAGTACAGTGCAAATGTTGTTGTTGTGAACAATTTAGAACCTGACCATTTAGATTTTTACAAAAATGGTCTTGAATCTATTCTAGAAACTTTCGAAACTTTCTTATCACATATTAGAAAAGACGGTATAATTCTTGCAAACACAGATAATGAAGGTGTTAAAAGACTTGTAAAATATTTTACCGAACACGAATTGATGAATAATGCGAAATTTGTCACTTACTCAATCGGCGGAAATACTGATTACAGTGTAAAAAACATCAATTACGCAGAGGATTTTACAACTTTTGATATATATTACAAAGGTGAATTTGTTTCAAATCTTAAAATCTGCCTTAAAGGTGTTCATAATGTTTATAATTCACTTGCTGTATGGGCAAGCCTTCACCAATCAGATATTGATATGAAACTTGTAAACCCGCATTTTGCAACATTTACAGGTATGGGCAGAAGATTCCAGAAAGTCGGTGAATTTGACGGTGTAACAATTTATGATGACTACGCACACCATCCAACAGAAATTAAAGCAACTTTGTCTTCATCAAAATCTTTCACTAACAAAAATGTAATAGCTGTATTTCAACCACACAGATATACAAGATTACAAAATTTATGGAATGAATTTATGAACGCATTTTCAGACGTTGACAGAGTAATTGTGACAGATGTCTATGCAGCAAGCGAAGATCCGATTGAAGGGATTGATTCTTTAACATTTGCAAATGAATTAAAAGAAAAAATTGACATACCATGTGAAAATATTTCAGGTTCTATTGCTGATGTTGCTCAAAAATTATTCCCGACACTAAAAAGTGGAGATATTGTTGTAGGACTTGGAGCAGGAACAATCACAAATTTAGGTAAAGAATTACTTACCCTGAGTAAGGAGAAATAAATTTTGGAAATTATTTCTGAAAACAACTTTGATATTAAAAATCTGACTTCGTTCAAAATCGGCGGGAAGATAAAAAAAGTATTTTTCCCGACAAATATAAACGAATTTGAACAGATTTTGAATGAATATAAAAATATCAAGGTTTTCGGAAACCTTTCAAACACATTGATTTCATCTGACGGATATGACGGAGAAATAATCCTCACAACAAAAATGAATTCTGTAACAATAGAAGATACAAAAGTGATTGCAGATGCAGGTGTCAAAGGTCCCAAGTTAGCCCAAATTACTTGTGAAGCAGGTTTATCAGGGTTTGAGTTTATGATAGGTTTCCCCGGAAGCGTTGGAGGTGAAGTTTGTATGAATGCTTCTGCCAATTCTCAAGCGATAAGTGATAAACTTGTCAGTGTAACCTGCTATAGCCCCAATTCAGGTATTGTGAAATTTTCAAAAGCAGAAATGGAGTTTGATTACAGAACCTCACGTTGTCAAAATGAGAATTTAATCGTTTTACAGGCAGAATTTGAACTTGAGCCGGCAGCACAAGATGATATTCAGACAAAAATGAATGACAATTTAGCATTTAGAAAAGCTCATCAGCCATCTTTAGCACTTCCAAACTGCGGCAGTATTTTCAAAAATCCTCAAGGAGATTCAGCAGGAAGGCTTCTTGATTCAATCGGAGCAAAAAAATTAACATCAGGCGGGGTTAAAGTCTGGGAAAACCACGCAAATTTCATCGTAAACCACAACAACGGAACCTCATTAGATGTTTTAAATTTAATGGCTCAAATGTATACAAAAGTCAAAGAAAATTATAATACAGAATTACATCCGGAAATTAGATTTCTTGGCGGAAACAATGAAAAGGAAAACGAATTATGCAAAATATTATACAAAATAAAATAGATAAAAATTCAAAAATTGCAGTCTTATGCGGTGGTATGTCATCAGAAGCAGAAATCTCAAGACGTTCAGGCAAAGGATGTTATGAAGCTTTACAACGACTTGGATATAAAAATGCTGAATTAATTGAAGTTGATACAAATATCACAGAAAAATTAAAAGAGGGCAAATATGATTATGCATATAATGCTCTTCACGGTAAATTTGGTGAAGACGGATGTATTCAAGGAATTTTGGAAATTTTACAAATTCCTTACACAGGCTGCGGCGTTATGGCATCTTCTGTTTGTATGAACAAAGAATACACAAAAAGAATTCTTTCAACATGTCCGGACATCCCTCTGATTAAATCTGTATTTGTACAAAAAGGCGATGACGTTAAAGAAAAAACCAAAAATCTTAACTACCCACTAATTACAAAACCAGTTTGTGAAGGTTCAAGTTTTGGTATGACAAAAGTTAATACACCCGACGAACTTGAAAAAGCATATCTTGATGCGATAAAATACAACGATGACGTCTTAATTGAAGAATATCTTGTTGGTATAGCCGCAACAGTAGGTGTTTTAGAAGGCGAAAACGGACTTTTTGCAACTGAAATTTTAGAACTCAGACCTAAAAAAGAATGGTACGATTATGAATGCAAATATACAAAAGGTATGACTGAATTTATACTTCCTGCCGAAATTTCGAACGAACTGACAAAACAAGTTAAAGAAATTGCAGTAAAAGCATTCAAAATCGCAGGCTGTAAGGGAGTTTCAAGAGTTGATTTCCATATCGTAAACAACATTCCGTATGTTCTTGAAATCAATACATCTCCAGGTATGACAGAAACAAGCGACCTTCCGGCACAAGCAAACGCTATGGGAATAAATTATGATAATCTGGTAGAAATTATTCTAAACGGAGCAGGATTAAATAAATAATGACTAATTCAGGTAACAATACAGAAAAACAGGATGATTTTTCATCCGTAAAACACTCTGTAAAACATAAACAGACAGAAAGAAAAATCCGAAAAAAACGTAAAAAAGTTAACCGGCTAAAAGCGTTTTTAAGATTTGTCGTGCTTGTACTGCTTATATTTTTAACCTATGAATTCTTTATGCTCAAAGGATGGTATTTGAATCCTGAAACATTCAAAAACCCTTCAAATTCTGTTGAAATTATAAATAATAATATCATACCTGATTACGTCATCAACAAATCACTAAAAGATGTTAAAGTTCCAAAATTACCGATATTTTTAATGAGTGTAGAACCAATTAAAAAAGAGTTATACAAAATTCCTGTGATGAAAAACATCTACGTAAGACGCTATGGTTTCCCTGCAAGAATTCAGATTATTATTCGTGAAAGAACACCGATTGCTATTATTAAAACTGACTTAAAAGGTAAACCAACAGCATTTTTCACCTCAGACGGAATACTTATTACTAACAAACAATACATGAATCTTTCAGGATATGATTCAAGTGTTTTAAAAATTCTTACAACACAGCAAGGACTGAAAAAAGAACTCTCTGTTCAAAAAATAAAAGAAATCGAGAAAATCGTAAAAGCAGTTGAAAATTATTCTAATGAAAATGTCGAATACATTGATATTAGAAAACCAAACGATGTTTTTGTGAAAATCAAAACAACAAGCATTCGCCTAGGAACACTTGACAGTACAGTTTTTGAAAGAATTAAACGAATCTATACTATCCTTCCGCAAATTACAGAAGTCAATAGTAAAATTAAATACATTGATTTAAGCTGGGATAAGGTTAATTATTTAAAATTACAAAAATCAAAATAATATGAGTTTTAACGAAAAATACAATAAAATAAAACAATTGGCACAAAAAGAACTTGACCTGCTTGAAGAAAAAATGGTTTCAGATATTAATATCCGCGAACCTCTTCAAACCTCTGTTGTCGAATTTCTGAAAGCTCCATCAAAACATATCCGTCCACTTGTTTCAATTTTATACTTGAAGGCGTGTAACGAAGAACTGACAGAAAAACAGCTTGATGTTTTAACCCTTGTTGAACTTGTTCACAACGCTTCTCTGATTCACGATGATATTATTGATGAAAGTACAATAAGACGTGGAAGAAAAACAATTTCTGCAGAATTTAACAACAAACTCGGGGTAATCTCAGGAGATTATATTCTTTCAATAGTTCTTGAAAAATTAACCGAAATTAATAATATAGAAATTACCAAAAACTTTGCCAAAACAATAAAACAAATGACCATTGGTGAAATCAACCAGAATTTTGACAGATTCAAAATCGGTACAATCGAAAATTATATCGAAAAAACACAAAACAAAACTGCTTATCTTTTTGAAACTGCACTTGTTTGTCCGGTTTTACTAAGCGAAAACACTCACGACATTAAAAAAGTCAGCGAACTTGGCATATCTATCGGCACAGCTTTTCAAATTCGTGATGATATATTGAATTTTACACAAAACGACCCATTAAAACCAGCAAGTAATGATATCCATGATGGTATATATAATGCACCGGTAATCCTAGGTAATGAAAGCGATAACTACAATTCAGGTATTGAAAAAACAAATGTTTTGTTGAATAATTATATTCAAAGTGCAAAAAATAAAATAAATAATTTGCCAAAAAATCAATATACAACAGCACTTGAAGAGTTTTTGGAGCTTTTAAAAAATGTCTAAAATAAAAAATATGTGGGAAAATTATAAAGCACAATTAAGAGAAAAACAGGCAGCAATTTGGATGAATTTTAAATCCAGATTACCTGAAAAAATCCAAAGCTCTTTGGACAAATTTGAAGAAAAATACGCAGCCTACAAAGAAACTGCTTTGTGTGAAATAATAGAAACAGTAGTTTTTGTTTTTGTAATGGTAATAATAATAAGGTTTTTTGTAGGCGAAATTCGCTGGATACCTTCAGGTTCAATGCGTCCAACCCTCATTGAAGGTGACAGAATAGTTGTTGAAAGATTCTCAAGATTTTTCTCAACTCCAAAACGCGGCGATATTATGGTATTTTACCCGCCTTCAACAAAATTATCAAGAAAGCCAATTGCGCTAATTACAAGACTTACAGGAATTTTATGTAAAGATGTTGCATATATCAAACGTGTTATAGGTATGCCGGGTGATAAACTCGAAATTAAATTCAACAAAGACGGTTCGGCTTACGTTTACATAAACGACAAAAAATACGAAGAAGATTACATCAAAAGTATCTACGAATTTTCGCCATGCCCGCAAATTGACTCGGATGAAATTAGACTTATTCCAGAAAGTACTGCCAAATGCGGCCCGTTTATAATTCCGGAGGATCACTATTTTATGATGGGTGATAACCGCGGAAGCTCATACGACAGCCGTTATTGGGGAACAATTACAAGCGACAGATTTGTAGGACGTGCAGTAACTGTATTCTGGCCGATAAAAAGAATAAAAAATTTACACCGTCTAAAAGATGAAGTTTAGCTCAGCATATGATAATACTTCATATAATCAGCTAAAATAACAGAACTTGTACCGTTTGCAACATTAGCTTTTACAACGTGTTCTTTATCTTGAGCGGTTTTATTATCAATTTTTGAGGATTCATCATTTTTCGGGTTCATTTCCTGTTGTTTTTGAGCTTCCTGAGTTTCTTCAATAAATGCTTCTATCCGCTCCATAATTTGAGAATGAAGCTTGACATCACCATCAAAAGTTCCGGTTGACTTAACACCTGCAGTATCTAAATCTTCCAAAATCTGTTCCCACTGAGAATAATTGGTAATACTAACACCTTGTGCCTGCGCTGCAGCCTGTGCCTTACGCAATTCATCAACTGATTTTATATCTTCTACGTTGTCATAACCCATAGCAAACTCTCCGTATTTCTTCTTATATAAATATAAAACCATTTGCAAAATGCGGATTTCAGACAACTTAAATTCTGTTACAATTGTTTACTTTGACAAATAAAATAGAATAGTGAATAATATTTATAAGCCTGCCACGCAAGGGGATCTTGCCTTTGCTTGGTAGGTGATAATTAAGATTATATTAGTGTAAAATATTTTCTTATAATCTAACAGTCCGTATTTTTACTTAAGTAAAAATACGGACTGTACTAAGGCGTATATATTGAAAATACTTAGATTCAGAGCATTTAAATTCTTATTGCGTTTACAAAAATTTACAGTATTTTACGCAGCGAATCTATTATATTATCAAGAATTTTTAAAGTATTTGTATCTGTTTCTTTCAGCAATTTATTTATATTTTCTTTTGCATAATTCATCAGGCGTTTCTCTCCGGGATGAAGAGTTTCGTTTAATGCAAAAATTACATCAAAATAACTTGCCAAAAACGCAGATATTCTATGATTTACACTTACAAAATCATTACGTGTCAAAGCTTTTTTAATCTGTTCATAATAAGAAGCAAAAGGCTTGTCTTTCATCAACATCAAAGATATTATCAGACGTTTGTGCAGCCGACGAACCCCCTATTGCAATCGCTTCAACTTCGTTAAATTTTATAAAATCGTTAATAATTTTTTCCATAATTTAATCCTTTTTAAAATGATTAAAGATTTTTTCTTCCACATCTTTTTTAGAATAATGTAAAACTTTACCGTTAAGTATTAAATCAACGCCAAGTCCGTCTTTAACCCTGCCAATAACAATTCCGCCACAATTTAAACTCTCAGGTATAACAGCAATTATTCCGTAATCTTCGCCGCCAAATAATACCAGATTTTGCCAATCATCAAACTGTTTTAGCACATCAACACAAGGGATTTTATCAAAATCTATCTCAAGCAAAACACCGCTTTCATTTGCAATTGTTGATAACGCATCCATCAAACCGTCAGATGTATCCATCATAGCGTAATCCACAGAAACATTTTGAGCAATTTGTCTGCAAAATTCCACCTGCGCTTTTGGCATCAAGTGTGCTTTTATTAAATTTTCCGGTTCTTTTTTCCCGTTTAAAATAAGTTTTAATCCGGCAGAAGATGAACCGTGCACACCGCTTACAACAACTTTATAACCGGTTTTTGCATTTTTTCTTGATGAGATTTTGCATCCTTGAGTTTTGCCTATCGCACAAACTGATACAAAAATCTTATCAGATAAAGTTACATCACCGCCAACAATTTCAGCAAAACTGCCACAAGCTGTTTTTGCGCCTTCATAAAATTCTTTTGTAAAATTTCCATCGACATTATCAGGTACAGAAAGTCCGACTGTTAAATATTTTATCGCCCCTCCGCTTGCACAGACATCAGAAATGTTTACCATTACAGACTTATAGCCCAGTTGAAATGGTGTAATAGAATTCCTCAAAAAATGTACATCTTCAACAAGATTATCCTGCGTTACAACTATTCCCAAATCTTTTAAGTACGCACAATCATCACCGATATACTCAGAGTCAAGTGTGCTTTTTATTATTGATATAAAATCCTTTTCTCTCATAATATTTAAACTATATCATGTTCAATTAATGAAATAAATTCTTTTACAAGTGTATCATTCCATTTTTTACCTGCATCAGCTTTAACAATTGCAAGTGCATCTTTTGAAGAAAGTTTTGAACGATACGGACGCGGTTCAATAAGTGCAAAATATTGATCAAGTATAAGAATTATTTGAGAAGTCAAAGGGATTTCATCTTTAGAAATTTTATTAGGATAACCTGAACCATCCCAGTTTTCGTGGTGATTTTCAATAATCGGCAATACATCCTGAATATATGAAATCGGTTTTAAAATTTCTCTTGCAGCAATTACCGGATGATTTTTAATTGTATCACGTTCTTCATCCGTTAAAGGAGTAGTTTTTTGCAGCAATTCGTCAGGAAGCATAAGATTTCCGATATCATAAAGTAGAACGGCAATTTTAAGATTATCAATATCTTCTTTCGGCAAATCAAAACGTTTTGCAAGAGTAACAGCCATCAATACCTTGTTTTTGACAGAACCTGATGTGTGCATAGGATTATATAATTTAGTAAGCATATCAGCAACTGTAAACAATGAATCTTTTGATAATTCGTCTTTATTTGCAGGAGCTTTAAGTTTTAAACACAACTCTTTTGATAAATGTCTTGCTTTTGGAATTCTGTTTTTAGACAAAATATCAATAAATGTATTAACAGCGATTTCCTGCCATGAAGTTTCTGAAACCGGTTCAGCTATAGTAACTCTGTTTCGTCCGTTACGTTTTGAGGTATACATAGCCTGGTCGGTTAATTCTAGCAATTCTTCAACATCTTCACTATGTTCAAAATAAGTTGCGACACCAAGACTGCCCGTAATATGCCCGATAGTATCAATTTCAACGGACTCAATTGATTTCCGAATTCTTTCTGCCGCTATCATTGCGCCTTCTGAATTAATACCCGGTAAAAGAACATTAAATTCCTCACCGCCAATACGCGCGGGAACATCGACAGAGCGGGCATTTGATTTTAAAACATCTGCAATAGTTTTTATAGCTAAATCACCAAAAGTATGACCATAAGTATCATTAATCTTTTTCAAATAATCAAGGTCAATACCAATAATTGAAAACGGTTGTTTCTGACGTTTTGCACGCTGAACTTCTTTTTCCAAAGCTTCTTCAAAATATCTTCTGTTATAAAGCCCCGTTAAAGCATCTGTTACAGCCTGTTCTCTGACAGCCTGGAAAAGGTCAGCAATAGTAATTGCCATTTCAATCTGTTTTGCAAAAAGTCCAAGAAAATCCATTTCTGCACTGGCAAGTTCTTCTCTTGCCGTAAATACACAAAACCAGCCGAATTCTTGTTTTTGCGCGATTAAAGGTACAACAATAACAGATTTTACAGGCTGATTAGAAATAATTTTATTAACGGTTTCTTGCGGAAGATCAGGTAAAACAGAAGACAAAGATAAATCAATTGATTTTGTTTGAATAATAGTTCTTTGACGCATAGTATCGGCAAAAACACTTTCATGAGAATAATTCAAACGTCTTGTCTGAATTCCCGGAGAGCCGATAAGATTATTTAATCTATCAATTAAGCCGTCATTTGATTGTGCAATAATACGTAAAAATTCACCTTCTTCATCAACACATTTACGAATAATTGCGCAATGCATATACCCGAGTTCGCCTTGAGTACTGTTAACAATAGCTTCCAAGACATTTTCCAGCGGAGTTGATGAATTCATCATATCCCATATATGCTGCAGGGTAAACATACGTTTGTTTGCATCATTTAATTCTTCTGTTCGCTCTGCAATTTCACGTTCTAACTCAATATTGCGTTCATATATTTCTAAATAATCGCGCTTTTCGTGATAAATATTACTTTCAACTTCTGAAACTTTTCGTGTTAACTCTTTGAATTTATCAAATAATCCCATTAACGCCCTTTTTCTTGAACATAGATATGATATATAATTATACCACTTTTTTAAGAAAATATCAAGCCATATATGACATTTACAACATCTTTCGGGTTCGGAAACTCTGTACACACGTTTTTATTTTTACGGCGCTTGCATTTACGACTAAAACAAGGTTGACATAAAAGCCCTTCTCCACCCAGTGCAATATACTTTTCAGGGTCACCGTAAGGTGCAAGAACTTTCTTCGGGGTGCAGGTAAAAATTGTTACAACTGCAGGTTTTTCTGCTGCACGTGCTAAATGTGCACTGCCACTATCCGGAGAAACTACAACATTTGCTCTTGAAAAAATTTCAGCTAATTCCAAAATATCGGTTTTTCCTGCAAGATTTAAAAATCTTCCACAATTAATATACTCAATAAGCTCACAATCATTAGGACCGCCTGTAAATACTATATTACATTTTGATGCAAGATTATCAACAACAATTTTCCAATTATCTTTACTCCAATGCTTGTTATCCCAGGTTGTAGCCGGCGCAATAACAACTAGCGGTTTTGTTTTGTCTAAATCTGATAAAAGTTCGTCAACTTTTTTAATTTGTTCTTCGCTTCGCGGTGGTAATGAAACTTTAATCTCAGGTTCTATTCCTAAATGTTTAGCATACTGCAGGTAGTTCATTACAATTGGCATATCCGGCGTATAAGAAACCTCATTTAACCACTCATTGCCACCTAAAAATGATAATTCACGTCCTTTTTTGGAAACAATTCTTCGTTTTGCACCACATAAAAGTGTCCACGGTATACTTTTTAACATCATTTGTGAATCAATTGCTACATCAAACTTTTCAGAACGCAATTCTTTAATCATTTTAAAAAATTCTTTTATATTGTCTAATGCTAATCTGTTTTTTCTCCACTTATAAACAGGAGCTAAAATTGCTTTATCAACACAGGGATTGTTTTTCACAACTTGATATCCGCGCTCTGAAACAAGCCAAGTTACCTCATATCCCGCATCTTTTAAAGCATTTGCAAGCGGAATGTTAAAAATTACATCACCTAAAGATGACAATTTTATTAATAATAATTTTTTCTTACTTTCTTCCATTCCAACCTCTCCGCTTTTTATGCTCAATCAATTATATCACATTTTAAAAAAGTGACAAATTTATCCCCGTATTTTTTTTGTTTTAAGACTTCAAACCCCGTTAAATCAACATCAACAACGTGTTCTAAAATTATAATACCGTTACAGATTTTAGATGCAATTTCAAGACTTTTTTCATAAACTCCTGAAAAATACGGTGGATCAATGTAAATTATATCAAACGGCTCAAGTTTTTCACAAACTTTTAAACTATCACCAAAAAACAATTTTATATTATTATCTTTTTCATATTTTTTTATATTTGATTTAATAACATTATAGATTTTTTTGTTTTTCTCAATCATTACAATACGTGAAAAACCACGTGATAAAGCTTCAAGTCCCATAATTCCCGAGCCTGAATACATATCCAAAAAACTTGTCCCCTCAAAATCAATTATAGCCTGCAGAGTATTAAACACACTCATCCTAACCTTTGATAAAGTCGGGCGTGTAATACTTTCATCAGGCGCCTGAATCTTTTGACCTTTGTATTTGCCGGCAGTTATATTCATAACTCAAATTTTAACATAAAAAAGGGCGGATAAATCCGCCCTATAATTTATTTAACAACGATATTAACAAGTTTTCCCGGAACAACGATTGTTTTTACAATTGTTTTTCCTTCAATCTGAGCCTTAATTTTAGGACTATCAAGCGCTACTTGCTTCATTTCATCCTGACTTAAGTCTGCATCAACATCGATTTTATCTTTAACTTTACCGTTAACTTGAACAACTAAAGTTATTGAACTTGATTTTGCAAGGTTTTCATCCCACTCGCACCACGGTTGTTCGTGAATTGAACCAACACCGCCAAGCTCGTGCCAAGCTTCTTCAGTTAAGTGAACCGCAACAGGCGACATAAGTTTCATCAATGAAATAATTGCAAAACTTAAAACTTGTTTATCCTCTTCACTATATTCGGAAGCTTTACCCCCTTGCCAATCATAAATTGCATTAGTAAGTTCACGATACTTTGAAATTACAGTATTGAATTGGAAATCGTTAGAAATATCATTAGTAATTCCTTTGATTGCCATGTGAACTGTTCTAACCAAATCATCGTTTGATTTTTCTAATGGGAAGTTCAATTTATAATCAAGTGTAATATTATCAGCATTTGTTGAAATAAGTCTCCAGACTCTGTTCAAGAATTTGTAACATCCTTCAACACCTGCATCTGACCAGTCAAAATCTCTTGCCGGAGGTGAATCTGAAAGAATAAATAATCTTGCAGTATCAGCCCCGTAGTTTTCAAAGATTTCATCAGGGTCAACTGTATTGCCTTTTGATTTTGACATTTTAGCACCGTCTTTTAGTACCATACCTTGAGTTAAAAGATTTTTGAACGGTTCATCAAAATCTAAAAGCCCGCAATCACGTAATGCTTTTGTGAAAAATCTTGAATAAAGCAAGTGTAAAATTGCGTGTTCAATACCGCCGACATATTGATCGACAGGTAACCAGTGATTTACAACATCACGATCAAAACATTTTTCAGAATTATTTGCATCAGCATAACGTAAATAATACCAGCTTGAACATACAAAAGTGTCCATTGTATCTGTTTCGCGAACCGCATGACCGCCGCAAACCGGACAAATTGTATCTTTAAATGTTTTTGATGTTGTGATAGGAGATTTTCCGGCTACAGAAAAATCAACATCTTTTGGTAACATTACAGGAAGCTGATCTTCCGGAACTGCCTGAATACCGCACTTTTCACAATATACAACAGGAATCGGTGCACCCCAGTATCTTTGACGTGAAATTAACCAGTCACGAAGTCTGTATTGAGTTTTGAACTCACCAAACCCTTTATCTACAGCCCATTTTGTAATAGCTTTTTTAGCTTCGTTATTTTTCATTCCGTTAAATTCGCCTGAATTTACAAGAACACCAGGCTCAGTATATGCAGCATCTTTGCAGTCGCTAGGGTTTTCTGGGTTTTCAATAACGACCTTCATCGGCATATTGTATTTTTTAGCAAAATCAAAATCGCGTTCATCATGTGTCGGAACTGCCATTACAGCACCTGTTCCGTATTCAACTAACGCATAATCAGCTGTCCAAAGAGGGAAAACTTCACCGTTAAATGGATTACGGCAATGAGTTCCAAGAGGAACACCTGTTTTTACACGATCAGTTGAAAGTCTTTCGATTTCGGTCATTTTACGTGCATTTGCTCTATATTCTTCAACAGCTTCTTCATTTTCAGCAGTTGTAAGTTTTTCAATATCTTTATATTCAGGCGCTACAACAAGATAAGTTATACCAAAAACAGTATCAGGTCTTGTTGTATAAACAGGAACATACATTTCTTCACCGCTTGGAGCATCGATTACAGGGAAATTAAAGATTGCACCTTTTGATTTTCCAATCCAGTTTGCCTGCATTGTTTTAACATTGTCGCCCCATCCCGGAAGCTTATCCAAATCTTCTAATAATACATCTGCGTATTCAGTAATTTTAATAAACCATTGAGATAAATATTTTTTCTCAACAACGCTGTCACATCTCCAGCACTTGCCATCAATTACCTGTTCATTTGCAAGTACGGTACCGCATTCGTTACACCAGTTAACTGCAGCTTCTTTTTTGTAAACCAGACCTTTTTTATATAATTGTAAAAACAACCACTGTGTCCATTTATAATAATCAGGTTTGCAAGTTGTAACTTCTCTGTCCCAATCATAAGATAGACCCAGCATTTTTAACTGTTTTGTCATATAAGCAATGTTTTCATCAGTCCAGGTTTCAGGATCTGCATTGTGTTTCATCGCAGCGTTTTCTGCAGGAAGCCCAAAACTATCCCAACCGATTGGATGTAAAACATTAAACCCATTTGCTTTTTTAAAACGTGCAATAACGTCTGTAATTGTATAGTTTCTAACATGTCCCATATGCAGTTTTCCTGACGGATACGGGAACATTGAAAGTGCATAATATTTAGGCTTGTCTGAATTATCCAAAGTTTTAAAAGCTTTAGTTTCTTCCCAAACAGCCTGCCATTTTTTCTCTATTTCCTGAGGAAAATAACTTTCTTTCATATTCTTTCTCTTAGCTCCATTTTTTCACATTGATAGTATAACATAAACGGAATACGGGGTAAATAAAAAATTCCCCTCTCCACAATCGGAGAAGGGAAAATTCTACATTCCGAAGACTATATACGGTTTTGCCAAACTCCGCCCTGCCTGTCGACAAAAGCATCATAACAAGACCAGATTCTAAATACACCGGTCAAGCCCAATAACGCATGTGTCACATTTTTGCTATAACTCTGATCATTTACTGCTTGTCCTAACCCGGGCCAAACAAGAAGTGATAAAGCCGCAGCGCCAACAGATCTTCCGCTTACTTGGCCATTTGTACCATGAGTTCCAGCAAATACAGGTGTACCTAGCACCAACATTGACAATGTAATAACTGATAATAAAACTTTCTTCATACTTCTTAACTCCTTTCAATACTATAATCTAAACGCATCAGAAATTGATTTATTATAATCCGGTCTTAGGATTCCTTTTTCCGTAATAATACCTGCGATAAGCTCGTGCGGTGTAACATCAAACCCAGGATTTATAATATTTACACCTTCTGCGCAAATTGGTTTGCCATTAATATGTGTAACTTCTTCGTGAGAACGTTCTTCAATCACAATTTCATCACCTGATTTGATACTTGTATCAATTGTTGATAAAGGAGCTGCAACATAAAACGGAATATTATGATATTTTGCAGCAATCGCAACAGTGTATGTTCCGATTTTGTTTGCGGCATCACCGTTTGCAGCAATCCTATCAGCACCTACACAAACCATATCAATCATACCTTTTTTCATAAAATATGAGCACATTCCGTCCGTAATCAAAGTTACAGGAATCCCATCCATAGTGAGTTCAAGCGTTGTAATCCTTGCCCCCTGCTGTCTTGGTCTTGTTTCATCAGCAAAAACCTGAACAGTCGGATCATTTGCAAAAGCAGAACGCACAACACCTAACGCTGTTCCATAACCGACAGTTGCCAACGCACCTGCATTACAATGAGTTAAAATCGTAGCACCTTTTGGTACAACTTCTGCTCCGTAATCACCAATTTTTTTATTGATTTCAATATCTTCAAGTTCTAATTTCTTGCCGTTTTCCTTTAATTTTTCAATAAGTGTTTCAACATCACCGGCAAAACCCTTAATAATTTCTTTTTGTTTTTCAACAGCCCACATTAAATTTACAGCAGTCGGGCGTGCACTTGCCATATAATCAGCTTTTTCTAAAAGTTTACAAATGAAATCTTCACCGCTCAAACCTGTTTTCGCAAGTTCCTGAGCATACAAAACAACCCCGTGTGCCCCTGCAATACCAATTGCCGGTGCTCCACGAACTATCATTGTTTTTATAGCATCAAACATATCTTGACCATTTGTTATATCTACATATTCAAAATGCTCCGGAAACTTTGTTTGATCAACCATTCTTGAATACGTATCAATCCACTCAATTGTTCTTATTTTTGATGTAAATTCAGCCATTTTTATTTCCTTCCTAGTCTTTAGGGTGTTGTTTTTCATAAATATCACGAATAAAGTTTATAACATAATAAGTTAAAAATCCTGTAAAAGCATTTGTCACAGCGCAAAGCACGCCAATAAAAATTATGAATACAAACAAAAGCCAAACAGGTGAATTTGTAATCATTGCAGTTAAAAAATAATTTGTTGTATATTGAAAACCTTTTGCAAGAATTACCATCAACACAGCATATACAGCCGAAAATGAAAAATTAGTACAAAAACCAATCAATGCACCGGTTAAAATACTATCTTTTGTAGTGGTCAAATCCAATTTGCTATCCATAATAAGATAAATTATCACAAGAGGCGCCGCCAACAACAAAGCTGCAAAAAGCGACATTATTCCAACATATGGAACAGGAGCAAACATTCCTAAAATTACCCCTAAAATCAAACTAAAAACTACAATATATTTAATAACAAATTTATTCATATCTTGGAATATTTTACCATTGAAAATAGTAAAATACAACTTATATATATTTTCAAAAATAATGAACATTTGTAATATATGAGGAGGAAATTTTTTATAAAAATTTTCTCAAAAAACATGTTGATGCTACAATTTTATTATGGCTGGTACGTGGGATGAATTAGTACAACAGATTAAAGAACGTTTGGATATCGTTGATGTGGTATCTCAAGAAGTTGTGCTGAAGAAAAAAGGTAATAATTACTGGGGGCTTTGCCCGTTTCACAAGGATAAAAATCCGTCATTTTGTGTTACTCCGCATTTGGGGATTTACAAATGTTTTAGCTGCGGCGAAGCTGGTGATACCTTAAAATTCATTATGAAAACCCGTAATATTGAATTTAAGGATTTGATTATTGAGCTTGCCGAAAAATTTGGCTTAGAAGTTCCACAATCACATAAAAATACAGGCGGTTCGTCAAAAGAACTTAAAGAACAAATGCTTGCTGCAACAATGGTTGCGGCTGAATACTATCACGATTTATTGATTCGAAGCAAAGACCCTAATGCGGAAATTGCTTTAAAATACCTTACAAAGCGCGGAATCGGGACAGATATTATTAAAAAATTCCATATCGGAATCGCCCCTAAAGCGTACACCACATTATATGATGAACTTCGAAAAGATTTTTCAAACGACGTTTTAGAAAAATCCGGTTTAATTATGAAAAGTGAAAAAGGCGGATATATTGACCGTTTCAGAAACCGTGTAATTATACCGATTCAAAATGAAAACGGCGAATTTGTAGCTTTTGGCGCAAGAGCTTTGGAAAAAGATCAAACTCCAAAATATTTAAACTCTTCTGATTCATTAATATATAATAAGAGCCGACTTCTATATGGGCTTTATACAGCAAAAGATGCTATCAAAGAAAATGACGCTGTAATTTTAATGGAAGGTTATTTTGATGTAATTTCTTCTCAAGCCCACGGTATTGAAAACTGTGTAGCATCTTGCGGAACATCTTTAACCGCAGAACACGTAAAACTTTTATCACGTTACACAAAATCAAGAAGGATTTATCTATCATTTGATACAGATTCAGCAGGACAAAAAGCTACAGCTCGCGGCGCGACAATTATTAAAGATGTATTTGCAGGACTGGGTGATATTAGACAGTTTGACGAAAGCTATGTAGCATCAGATAAAGACAAATATGCCTGCGAAATTCGTGTAATCGCACCTCCTGAAGGAAAAGATCCTGATGAATTTGTACGTTCCGTTGGAGCTGATGCTTACAAAATGTTTATGGAAAATGCACCATTATTTATTGATTTTCAATTAGAAAGTATTTTAAAAGAAAAAGATAAATACAATACACCACAAGAAAAAGCACAATATATTAAACAAATTATTCCAATACTTGCAGAAATAAAAAATAAAATAATTCGTTTTGAATATATTGATATGGTAGCTCAAACCTTAGGAATCAACGCAAGCGCAATTCGTACTGAAATGAGGGTTTTCGAACGCGCAAACCTGCCGCAGACAGAAAGAATTGTTAGAAATGTAACAAAAAGTTCATCTGTTTTACAAAAAGCGCAAAAAAATTTATTGAGTGTTTTTTTAGTACCAGACAGTCCTTTAACATTTACTCAAATAAATGAAATGATAGACAACGTTACATTCGACGATGAAATATTAACAAATGTAAAAATTACAATTGACAAACTGATATGTAGCGTAAATAATGTGAAGGAATTAATTGAACATTTATATACCGAATTTGTTGAAAACCCTGAAGCTCAAGCAATTTTACCAGAACTTATTTCAACATCCGAAGTTTATAAAGGTCTCAATGAAGAAGATTTTGGAAGTGTGATTAAAGAAACAATCAACAAAATTAATCATTGCAGACACGTCAAAGAAACCGAACACATTAAAAGTTTGTATAAAGGGATAAAAGATGATGATCCCGAAGCCCTGAAAATTCAAATACAACTAAGAGATAAAATAAAGAAAATTAGACAAAAATCGGAGAAATTTTAGATGACAAAAAAAAGACAAGCAAGCTCCTCTGTAGTCAGTGTTATGGAAGAAGATACACTTGATTTGCAAGATATTAACGAGGATTCAGTTTTAGACTCTGAACATGATGCGATTAATTATATGAATGTTGATATTTCAACAGACAATATTGAAGACATTGTTACATCAAAAATGGGTGATAAAGTCAGCGCAGAAGATATCTACATGATGCATAGCACTGATGAACCTGATCCAAACGATTTAGAACTTCCGAAAAACGTAGCAATTGATGATCCTGTAAGATTATACTTGCGCGAAATCGGCAGAATTAAACTTTTATCTGCCAATGAAGAAATTGAATTAGCAAGAAAAATTCTTGAAGGCGGTACACCTGGCGCTATTGCAAAAAGAAAGCTTGTCCAAGCAAATTTGCGTTTGGTTGTAAGTATTGCTAAAAAATATGTAGGACGCGGAATGCTTTTCCTAGACCTTATTCAAGAAGGTAACCTTGGTTTAATCCGTGCAGCTGAAAAATTTGACCACGAAAGAGGTTTCAAATTCTCAACTTATGCAACTTGGTGGATTAGACAAGCAATTACTCGTGCAATTGCAGACCAAGCGAGAACTATCAGAATTCCTGTTCACATGGTTGAAACAATTAATAAACTTAAAAAAGTTACAAGAAAATTGGCTCAAGATTTATCAAGAAAACCAACCGAAGATGAATTGGCTGCAGAAATGAATGTTTCAATTCCAAAACTTCGCGAAATCATCAAAATCGCTCAAGAACCTTTATCTCTTGAAACTCCAATCGGTAAAGAAGAAGATTCCAGATTAGGCGATTTTATCGAAGATAAAGAAGCTGATGCTCCTGTTAAAATGGTTGCTTCTGAATTATTAAAAGAAGACTTAGCCGAAGTTCTTTGTACATTATCTCCTCGTGAACGTGATGTATTAAGATTACGTTTCGGTATGGACGACGGTCGCCAAAGAACTCTTGAAGAAGTTGGTCAACTGTTCGGTGTAACACGCGAACGTATTAGACAAATTGAAGCAAAAGCTTTGAGAAAATTACGTCATCCGAATCGTAAAAAACGCTTAGAAGAATATGTAGAATAATATATTAAAAAACTCCTTAAAATTAAGGAGTTTTTTATTTTAATTTAAATCTTTTAAATATTACCAAATCACCGCGTTTGACTTTTTTGGCAAGTTCTTTGATAACTTCATTGTCCATTCTTATACACCCGCCGGAACGGTACTTACCGAGACTTAAAACATCATTATTACCATGAATAAATTGACCGGAACTAATTCTTTCATTATTCAGAGTATCTAATTTATCCAGAATAATAGCTCTTGGTCCAAAACTTCCAGGACTTCTGCGTCTTTTAGTATGTGCAGGCGCAGACTTATACGGATATGTTTCAACATGTGAAACTATACTTATAATTTCTTTTGTCGGAGTTTTAGTTTTTCCTGATGCAACAAGATATGCCATTGTCGGTTTACCGTTAACATCATAGTGGTATAAAATATTTTTAGAAATATCTACAACAATTGTTGCAGTTTTCTTTTCACCTTGAACGGTCAACATCGGACTAGGAGCTTTGGAAAGTATTACAGAATCATTTGTTCCGCGAATAGTCGGTAAAACTTCAACTGCAGTTTTATCGTTTACTTGGGTATATTCAAAAGTATCCTGTTTCTGTTGAATAAATGCGTGAGCCTTTGATTTTGGGGTAACAAGTAAAATAGTTCCTGCAATTGCGGTAATCCCTAAGCCTGCTTTAATTCCTTGGATTACTGGTATTTTCATAAGTTAATGTGATAAATATAATAAATGTGAATAACTAACTAAGTATATCTTCTAAAATTTCAGCATTACGAGAAGCATTTTGAAGTTGTTGTTTAGAGATTCTACGCATGTAATTTCTTAATGCTTCTCTTATTAACTCGCTTCTTGAACAACTTTCTTTATCAGCCAAACCATCAACTTTATTTAAAAATTCATCAGGCATGGTAACTAAAATTTTAGCCATATTGATAACCCTTTCTGACAGGATTATAACACACGAATAATCTTTTATCAAGTAAAACTATCCTATTCGGTATCTCTATGTTGACATTGTTAAAAGTTATTAAAGAAATAAAATTAAATCGAAAGGAGCAATTATGGAAGAAAATAACAGAACAGAAGAAACAGTAAAAGTTAGAGAGGAATACCGTCCAATGTGTTCAAACCATCCGCTAATGAAAGCTTTAATGACAGGGTTATTAACATTTTTAGGTGCATTTTGTGCATTTTATGTTGTAGCAGATTGGCATTTTAAAAATTCTATGCACAACCCATATGCCGGCAGAATGGAACGTATTGCCGAAAAAGAAATGCAATCTATGGAAAAAATGTTCGGAAAAGCAGAAAGAAACTTTGCAAGAAAAACAGCAAACATTATTCACCTTGAACAAATGGGAGATGTTTACAAAATTATTATTGATTTGAGAGCATTTGATAATAATGAAAACAACGTACAAGTAACTGCTAATGGCAATATACTTACAATTAACGGACGCTCTATAAGAAAATCAAAACATAATGAACAAATTTCTGAATTTCAACAAAATTACATGTTCGGAAATAATGTTAAATTAAATGATTTAACAAAAGAAACTAATGGAAATTATTATGTAATAACCATTCCGATTGATAAAGAAAAATCAGATGATTAAATAACATTAACCCCTCTTCCAAGCAAAAGAGGGGTTTTGTTTGCTCCAAACAAGGTTTTTTGCTAAAATGTATTTATGAAGATTTTAGGTATAGATCCGGGAATGGCAATAGTCGGATACAGTATTCTGGATTTTGACGGGAAAAATACAGAACTTTTACATTCCGGTTCAATTCAGACTCAAAAGGGAAAAAGAGAATCCGCACGGCTTTTAGAGATTTACAACGATATGAATTATATTGTTGAAAAGTATCAACCTGATATTTGTGCAATAGAAAAACTGTTTTTCTTTAGAAACCAAACAACTGTAATGCCTGTAGCTCATGCCAGAGGAGTTATTCTAACTGTTTTAGAAAAATTTGGAATTCCTATATACGAATATACTCCAATGGAAGTTAAACAAATTCTAACAGGATACGGACGAGCAGACAAAAAAGAAGTTGAACAAATGGTTAAAATCGCTCTTGGAACCGATAAACTTCCAAAACTCGATGATACTGTAGATTCAATTGCAATAGCAATATCGTACACACGATCAATAGATGCGATTTCTTCTTTATAAATTTAGTCAACAAAAAGACCGGAATTACCGGTCAAAAGTGTGAGTAAGTATTAGTAGTATATTTATAAGTCTTATGCAAATAATTCTGCAAAAGGTCCGTTAGGATCTTTTATATGAGCTTCAACAGCTCCATCTTCAGCAAGTTTCAAGCCCGGTTCAACAACTGTTTTTACACCGTTTGTTACGCTTGCAACTTGTGCGGCTGAAACTTTATAGTCATAGCCTAAACTTTTTAAAATTGCATTTGTGCTATCTGCCAATTCTTTATCTGCAGCTGTATATTTCCCTAATCTTGCACCATACAAGTACTGTGTGTTTTGTGTCAAAAGATCTGTTTCATTTTTTAAACCTTTAAACTCAACATCAGTTTTTACAGCTTCTTTTGTTTCATCTGCTTTTTTAACTTCTTTTTCTACATTTTTACCGATTACAAAGTTATAATTGTTATAACCATTGTTGAAATCATTAAACTTGATTGTCATTTCGGTTCTCCTTATCTTTTACTCACATAATAAGATACGGCATGTTTTTTAATAATCTTTAGGATTTTGACTAAATTTGATTGTTTTTTGTTACATTGCTTAACATGAAATACAAATAAAAAAGGTCAACATTTCGTCGACCTTTTTAAATGTATGTGAGTTAATTTTTAAAAGATTCTAGGCAACTTCAGTAAACAAATCAAGAAATTCGCCTGTAAATGCTTTTGGACTTTCGTTTCTTTGACTCAAGCCTGCGATTACCTGTTCTTGTCTTTCCGGTGTAAATGTTCTTAATACTGTTGCATTAGCATCAAAATCAACTGATGCTGTTACTGCAGCTTCACGAACCTCTGTTGAAGTATATTTTGCCGCAAATGCTAAAGGATCTTTTGCAAATTCCTTATCAATTTTTGCATAATTTGTTTCTGTTTTTGAGCCTTGTTTTACAAAACCTAAAGCTTTATTCATTTCAGCTTTAATTTCCAATTCGCTCATATCTACAGTAAAATCTGTTTTTACAGAATCTGTTTTTTCTGCAGGGTTTGCATTAACTTTTTCATGTGGTGCTTCGGTTTTTTTAGAATTATTAAGTCTATCCACATTTGTGTTAATAAAACTTCTAATCCCATCTAAATAACTCATTTGTCGAATCTCCTTTTTTACTCACATACTCTCTTATGAGTTTTTACTATTAATCATCCTATCGTTTTTTGATTTTCATCTTATGTATATATAAAGTATTTAACTTTTAGATAATTGCGTCAGAGGATTCAATTGTTACAAAATGTTAACATGTCAAATTCCATGAGAGAAGCGGGTTTTGGAAAAAAGTTAGCCGAATGGCTAATATCGTTACTTATATTTTTATGTTTAAGATTAAACATTGGAATAAGTATTAACAAGGAATTATGAATGTAATGAGAAATAAAAATTTTACAGAAAGAGAATTAGAAGTATTGGAATATTTAATGTTAGGAAAGACCAATAAAGAAATTGCAGAGATTTTAATGATAACTCATCATACAGTTAAAGCACATGTTGCATCTATTATTAACAAAACAGGTGCAAAAAACAGACTAGGTGCTGCAATGATTGCAAATGCAAATGGATTTACTAATCCTCGTCTAAGCTGAGAACAGCCATAAATGCTTCTTGAGGAACTTCTACACTTCCAACAGACTTCATACGTTTTTTACCTTTTTTCTGTTTTTCAAGAAGTTTACGTTTACGCGAAATATCACCACCATAACATTTTGCAAGAACGTTTTTACGCATTGCTTTAATAGTGGTTCTTGCAATAACTCTGCCTCCGACAGCTGCCTGAACCGGAACTTCAAACAATTGACGCGGAATAATTTCTTTTAATTTAGTCGTAAGTTTTTGACCAATATAAAACGCACTATCTTCGTGACAAATTACAGATAAAGCATCGACAACTTCACCTGATAACATAATATCAAGTTTTACAAGTTTTGATCGTTTGTATTCGCTAAATTCATAATCCAAACTTGCATAACCTTTGGTTCTTGACTTTAATTGATCATAAAAATCAGTAATAACTTCACTTAACGGAATTTCATAAGCTAAATCAACACGAACTTTATCAAGATATGTCATATTAATAAATATACCGCGTTTTGTTTGAGCCAAATCCATTAAGGTACCGACATATTCATTTGGGGTAATTATTTGAACTTTTACATAAGGTTCTTCAATATATTCTCTATATTGAGCACCGGGAAGATTTGCAGGGTTATCAATTTCAACAACTTCACCATTTGTTTTATGAACCTTATAAACTACAGACGGTGCTGTAGTAACAAGAGAAAGATCATATTCACGCTCTAAACGTTCTTGAGCGATTTCCATATGAAGCATTCCTAAGAATCCACAGCGGAAACCAAAACCTAACGCGCTTGAAGTTTCAGGTTCAAACGTAATACTGCTGTCGTTAAGCTTAAGTCTTTCAAGAGCTTCTTTAAGATCGCCGTAATCTTCGTTATCTACCGGATAAAGCCCTGAAAATACCATCGGTAGAGCTTCTTTATATCCCGGAAGTGCTTCAGCGGCAGGTCTTTCAACATTTGTGATAGTATCACCGACAAAACGGGTTAATTCTTTAATAGAACCTGCAAAATAACCTACATCACCACAGGTAAGTTTTTTCACCGGCATTCTTGCAGGAGTTTGGTAACCCAACTCAACAACCTCATATTCTTTATTTGAAGCCATAAAGCGAATCTTATCACCAACTGCGATTGTTCCGTCAACAACTTTAAAATAACAAACTGTTCCTAAATACTGATCATAAACACTGTCAAAAACAAGTGCTCTTAAAGGTTTTTCTGAATTATCATCAGGAGCCGGTACATAGTTTACAACAGCTTCCAAAACTTCATCAATACCAACACCAGTTTTAGCACTGACAGGAATTGCCATAGATGCATCAATACCAAGAATTTCTTCTATTTCTTGTCTTACACGTTCAACATCAGCTGAAGGTAAATCAATTTTATTAATAACCGGAATAATTTCCAGATTTTGTTCAATTGCAAGATAAACATTTGCAAGCGTTTGTGCTTCAACTCCCTGAGTCGCATCAACAATCAAAAGCGCACCTTCACAAGCAGCTAATGAACGGGAAACCTCGTAAGAAAAATCCACGTGCCCTGGAGTATCAATCAAATTAAGTTCGTAACTTTTGCCATCAGATGCAGTATAATTCATTCTTGCAGCATTTAATTTAATAGTAATACCGCGTTCGCGTTCAATATCCATAGAATCAAGAAGCTGTTCCTGCATATCACGCTGTGCAACAGTACCTGTTTTTTCTAATAATCTGTCGGCTAATGTTGATTTTCCGTGGTCAATATGAGCAATTATACAAAAATTTCTTACGTTTTCTCTGGTTTTCATACTTTTGATTATATATGAAAAAAATCTATTGTAAATCAAGATTATACTGCATTAAAAAAGGAGGTTTTATTTACCTCCTTTAATTTTTTTATTAATTCAAGCTGTTCCTGGTTTCGAACCTTAGAGAACAATCTCTCCGATAAGCAGTTTCCCTTACCAGACTTGAATGATTCCGGTACTTTGGTTAAAATTTTAAGCTAAACCTAACACCTTTTTGTACCAAGAGAAAGATTCCAGCTCAGTACCATTAAATGTTGTTTTAGTACATTGAGTTTTTAAATAATTTTCAAACTCATCAGTGAATTTTGATTTCACTTTTTTTGTTTCTTTTTCAGAAATTGATGTTGACATAGAACCTACTCCTTTACACTAATATAAGTTGAGAACCTGTTATATTATACCATAAAATTTATGATATTTCTAGTATTAAAGACCATTTCAAAAATTTTTTGTCAATATAAGAGAGTTTCAATTGTAAATTTTTATTAAGCAGAGTTGTTTTTATAAGAATAGAATAATTAAAAATTTGTTTTTGTTAAAATTTTGTCATACATATACTACACAGTAAACAATTTTTATGATAAAATTTTAATGTAAAGTTTTTGAGGCGTTATGAAAATTAAGAAGTCATTATTAACAACTATTTTAGTTTCAACATTGATACTTAACTGTACATCAGTTTTTGCACAAATGTCACCTGAAGCAAGCGTTTTATATCAAGAAGCTTGCAGTGCAGAACATCAGCAAGACTTAAAAGAAGCCATTTCAAAGCTTGAACAGGCAATAAAACTTTCAGGCGGCGATTCGATGCTTTATACCAAACTTGCCGGTTTATATTCTGAAATTGATAACTCCGAAAAAGCTCTTGCAACTTACAAAAAAGTTATCGAACTTAAGCCAGATGATGCTTTTGTTTATATCAGTATCGGAAGTATTTACGAAAATCAGGGTAAATATAAAGAAGCTTTGCAGGCTTATGAAAAAGCTCTGGATATATTTCCTGAATACAAATACAACTATTACAATATCGCAAATGCCCAATACCAATTGAGAGATTATAATAACGCAATAAAAAACTATAATACTTTTCTTGAAACCTACGCACAACACTCCGAATCAAGAGAAAACCTTGCATCATCTTATCTTTCAATAAAAGATTATAGCAACGCTACAAAACAATTTAAAAGAATTTATGACAGAAATCCTGAATCATTCAAGAACTTTTCAGAATACGGAATTGCACTGTTAAACACAAACGATTCTGAAAAAGCCGCAGAAATGCTTGAAAAAGCAATCGAAATTGATCCTGAGAACAATTCTGCACACCTTGGACTTGCACAAGCTTATCAGGATTTGGGCAAAAACGATATGTCATATGAACAATATCAAGTAGTACTTGCAAAAATTCCAAATTTAAATACAGTAAGACTTGATTATGCAAACCTTCTTGCTGATATGAACAAAAATACAGAAGCTATTGCACAATACAATTTATATATAAAAGCTTTCCCGAACGATATTAACGGATATATCAGAATTGCTGATGTTTATAAAGAAATGAACATTTTTGATAAAGCTCTGGAAAATTATTTAATTGCAGAAGAAAAAGATAATACAAACCTTAGCTTAAAGAAAAATATCGCACTATGCTACCACAACAGAAAAGATTTCAATAATGCAATCCAATACTATGATGAAATCCTAGCTGCAGAATCCGGGAATTACGAAGCTAAAGTAAATAAAGCCCTTGCTCTTCATGCACTGCACAGATACGAAGATGCTATAACACTTTATCGCGAATCTCTAACTGCAAAAAATGACAAAACAATTAAAGATAACTTAAATAATGCTCTTGTTGCCAGAGGACATGAACTTCTGGAAATCGAAGAATATGACAGTGCTATGACCAATTTCAAAACCGCAATTAAAGAAGGATATTCAGATGGTTTTGCATATTACGGAATGGCTAAAGTTTACAGAGCTCAAGGCAACAACACAAAAGCATCCGAAAATTATGAAAAAGCAATTTCGCTTGATCCTGATAAAACACAATATTCAGCAGAATACAGCGATTTTATTTCATCATTGTATAAGCCTAAAACAACTTATGATGATACAACTTCCACATCTGAAATTGCAGTTGTAAATATTACTCTTGATAATCTGGAAGAAAATACGGAAAATACAGCAAAAACAACCGAAGTTTCACAACCTCCTGTAGTAAAAACCTCTTCCATTACAATGAAACAAAATGAAGATTTAATTCTTGAAGGAGACAAAAATCTTAAAAACAATAATCTGGACGCTGCTGTAAGAAATTATCAGGATGCGTTACAGCTTATTCCTAACGATGCTGTGACATTACTAAAAATCGGTAATATTTACAATACAAAAAATGAAAATACAAAAGCTATAAATTATTATCAAAAATCAATTATTGTAAACCCTGATTACACAGATGGCTGGTTCAATTTAGGTTTAGGCTACATAAACGAAAACAATCTTATAGAAGCCCAAAAAAGTTTTGAAAGAGTAATTTCACTGGATTCAAACTACAATGTCGGATATGCGTATTACGCTCTTGGCAGAACTTTTGAACATCAAGGAAAAACAGCAGAAGCTATAAAAAATTACAAATTATTTATCAAACACAACAACGATAAAGAAATGATAAACTCTGTTCAGGAACAAATTAAACAATTACAATAATTATGAAAAAGTTCTTATTATTTTTATTAACAGTATTTTTTGTTATATTCACCTGCGGTTGTGATAACGAACAATCATTAATATTGTTTAATAAACATAAATTTACTCCTGATACGATAAATTCACCAAGTAATACCAATGTTTTCAAGCCAAATGATCGGATTTATTATCTTATAACCTTGCCAAAACCTGTTGAATCAAAGTTTTTGCTAATTCAAGTTGTAAAAGTCGGCGGAGACAAAGACGAAAGACTCGGTTATGACCTTGTTTGGGGCAAAAAAGTTAAACTAAGAGATGAACAAAAACACTATTATACTGATTACATTGTCTTTAGCGGAACCGGAGCTTATGTTATGAAGGTTTATTCACGCGACAACCCGACTAAAATTTTAACTACCGGTAATTTTTATATAAAATAAAAACGCGACAACTTTTTATTTTTCCTTTATAATGTATAAAAAAGGGGATAGTTATGTTAAAAGATAAAGCAGCACAATATTATAACAACGGGTTTTCGTGTTCTGAAAGTATCATAAAAGCTTGTATAGATGAGGGTTTATGCCCTGAAGAATTTCTACCTGCTGCAACATCATTTTCAGCAGGAATGTCATCAGGTTGTCTTTGCGGCGCTGTTGCAGGAGCACAAATGGTTTCCGGCTACCACTTCGGCAGAGATAACAAATTTTCAAATCCAATAATTGCAAGAGAACAATCAGCAGCATTTGTAAATGCATTTAAAGAAAGAAACAAATTTACATGTTGTAAAATATTATCAGCTAAACTTGAAGGTACAGCTAAAAAAGAACACTGTACAAAACTTGTATCAGATGCTGCTGAAATTTTAGAAGAATTAATTAAGGTAAAAGTATAATGCCAAATTTAGATAAATTAAACTTTTTAACAGCCGGAATGCCTTTATCAACAGGTAAAGGCGGATATCCGAGAGCTTTTGAAATCATAGAAGAAATGGGACTTGACGGTTTGGAGGTTGAATTCGTCCACGGCGTAAGAATGTCAGATGAAACACGTGCACTTTTAAATAAAATTCAACAAGAAAAGAACTTAATTCTAACCGCTCACGGTCCATTTTATATTAACTTAAATTCAAAAGAAGAAGATAAAGTAGAAGCTAGTGTTCAAAGAATCATAGATACAGCTCAGGCGGCATCTGATTTTGGCGGATACAGTATAACTTATCACGCGGCATTTTATATGGGGAAAGACAAGGAAACTGTCTACGAACAGGTCAGAACTCAAACCCAAAAGATTATTGAAATTCTTGAAAAACAAAATATTAAAATGTGGATTCGTCCTGAAACTACAGGTAAAGCAACCCAATGGGGAGATTACGAGGAAATCATAAGACTTTCAAAAGAATTTGAACAAGTTTTACCTTGTATTGATTTTTCACATATTCATGCCCGCACAGGCGGCGAGTATAATACATACGACGAATTTTGCAAAGTATTAGACAGAATTGGAACAGAACTCGGAGACTTTGCTCTGAATAATTTCCACGCACATTTAGCCGGAATTGAATACTCTTCAAAAGGCGAAAAGCGCCACCTTATTTTAGAAGAATCCGATATGAACTATAAAGACTTGCTAAAAGCTTTAAAAGAATTCCACGTTAAAGGGGCGCTTGTCTGTGAAAGCCCAAATATTGAAACTGATACAAAAATCTTAAAAGATTATTATATGAGTTTATAATGTTTTAATTTTTCCAAGGATAATCAGACAAAATTTTCCAACTATCTTGTTGAATTAAAGCAGCACAATTATAACGAACATCTCGCGGTTTTTTAGAATTACACCCATAACTGGAATCATTTATTTTACCCTTACGAGTCGGTCCTCCCCAGTTAAAAAAATGCAATCGAGATATAGTTAAATCATATACAAGACAAAAGTCTGTTCTTGAATAATCTCTTTTTCTTTTTTCACCATTTCCACCCCATAATGGAGAAACTTTTTTACCGTTTGTAGATACAACTACATATAGAGCTTTCGGATAATAATTTGTTCCGTCATTTCCGGTATCAATATGAAATACAACTGATGTTCCGTTATTTAATGTTCCTACAACATAAGCATCACTGGAGCTTTTTTCAATATTAACTTTTATATACGGAACAATGTATGTATCAACCATTCTTCGGGTATTTTTGGCAGAAATTCCGCCCACATTATTCGATCCCTCTCCAAAATCCCATCCCGTAGGATCTCCATGCTCAGCTTCAGCTGCACGAAAAGCTTGTTGGAACAATGAATAAGTTGACTTCATTTTAGTAACATAAACTTCTTGTTGATATTTAGTCATCAAAGTTGGGATAGTCATAGCTGCAACTACACCGATAATACCAAGGGTTATTAAAACTTCGGCAAGGGTAAAGCCTTTGAGCAGGCGAAACAGAGGTGAATGTATATTGTCGTTTTTAATATTTTTTACATCAACACACGACCTACGGTGTGAATTTTTCTCTAAAAAACTACCCCCCCCCGCTTTGTAAATTTGTAACTTAATTTCATAACTTCTCTCCTTTTCAAATATATAAATTTTATTTTATCAAATTTATTAACATTTGACAATATTAAAGTTTTTAGAGGTTTTGCCGTAATTCATGTTGCAACTTATAACATTATGAGGCATGGTATGTTTAATTCTGTAAATAATCCTTTTGGTCAACGTATTGAATCTGCTATCTCTACAGGTCAAGACAAACAACAACGAGGTCAAGAACAACAAAAAGATGAAGAAAAAAGATACCTTGAAAATGATGAAAAAGATGAAGTAAAACTTGGCGGATTACCAATTTTAACAGAAGACGAAGTTTTATTTATGACCAAAAATTACATTGAACGATTAAAATCCGAAAATGAAAATCGTGAAAAAGTTATCCAGAAACTTGATAAATTCCTAGCAAAATTTGATGTAAAAAAATTTATGAAACAGAACCCGAATATGACAAGCGCTGATTTTCACATGATCATGTTTAACGAAACTGCGGGTTTGATAAATTAATTTTTATCTTTTATAATAATCCCGGCAGATTCTTTCATCATTCTGTCAGTAGTTTTTCCTGCACCGTCTGCATAAGTACAGCTTGCAACTGGCGGCATAATACCAATTTCTTTTGGATATAACTTATTAGCTGATATTTCTATACCTTTAACCGAGAATGGAAATATGTCTTGTCCCCATTTATTTGGACCTTTACGTCCATTAACATCTATAGCGAACAATTTTAAACCTGCAGCATCAGTATCAATAATTATTAACATACTATTATCGAGTACATAAGCAGAATTGTGACCATATTTATTAAAGCATCCGGTTCCTTGCGGATAATTATCAGGCAAACAACCACCTACAAATGCATTACCTTCACAAGACCTTGTAACACCCATAGCTCTTAAAAAAGCCTTAGTAAGCTGCACGCAACCACTATTACCCGAATCACCTAAATCGCTCCAATTTAACCCAAAATCGTTTATTTCATCCCCTGATGGAGCATAATAACATTGATAAATTTTTCCTTCATCAACCGTAATGTTCTTTAATGCAGAACTCATTTTTGAATACGCTGTTCTAAACTGTGCAAGTCTTGCTCTTTGCTGAACAGATGCACCTACAGTAGATAAAGTCATTGTTGCAAGTGCCCCTAAAAGTGCTATTGTTAATAAAACTTCAGATAGTGTATACGCAAATTTTTTATTCATCAAACTCATACTTATAAAACCCCGCTTAGGCTATATACTAATTTTAACACATTAATCACTTTCAGTCAATTAAAAATGGCTAAAATCAAGCTCTAGGGTGGGTTTCATTGTATACTTCTTTCATGTGCTGCATCGAAATATGTGTATAAATCTGAGTATTTGATATACTTGCATGTCCTAAAAGCTCTTGTACAACCCTTAAATCTGCTCCGTTTTCAATTAAATGAGTCGCAAAACTATGCCTGAACATATGCGGTGTAACCTTCTTAGGCAATTCAATTTTATCAACAATGTCATTTATAACATTTCTAATCATCTTGGTTTGAAGCCTGTATCCTGTTTTATTTATAAAAACAGGAGTAGTATCTGTTATCGGCTCCAGCGGAAAACCTTTTGCTACAAGCGGTCTTGCAAAATCAATATACCCTTGTAAATAACCCTTAGCTCTATCTGTCACAAGAATAATTCTTTCTTTTGACCCTTTACCAAAAACAGTAATTTCATTATTTTCAAGGTTAAGATTACCGAAGTTCAAACCGCTGAGTTCGGAAACACGCATTCCGCTCGCCCATAAAAGCTCTAAAATCGCACGGTTTCTATATCCTGCCGGAGTATCAATATTAATATTACTCAAAATCTGTTCTATCTCATCCGTTGTTAGGAATTTTGGCAACGACTTCGGTCGTTTGGGGGATATTAAACTTTCTGCCGGATTATTATCAACTTTTTTCTCCCTATGCAAGTATTTATAAAAGGTTCGGATGGATGCAATCTTTCTTGCAACAGTCGTTTTTTTATAATCGAATATCTTTATAAAATGTAAATATTCCCGTACTTTTGAAAATTTTACATCCTCACATTGCTCTTCGCCAAGCCAGATTAAATATGCTAAAATATCAGCATAGTAAGCTTTTGCAGTGTGCTGTGAAAAATTTTTTTCTACTAAAATATATGATTTAAAATCATCTAAATCCTGTTTTGATTTTGCGTTTAATGCCATATGTTAACCTTGTTGCTTTTTTCTGATAACTATTATACAATATTTTCATAAGATTTAGAATAGTTATAAGTAAAAAAGTAGGTGAAAACATGAATTGTAAAAAATTATTAGTTACTTCAATGATTTTAACATCTTGTATTCTTTGTGCACCTCATGTGTTTGCTGCTCAGCCTATAAAAGTTCAGGTATCTAAAAGTTACGTTGATATAAGCAAATTAATTGAATATAACAATTATGAAGATGCTGATCAACGTCTGAAAGCAATATTGAGTAAAAACCCTAATGATATGGATGCTAAAGCATTACAGTTGATTTCTCAGGCAAAACAATGGAAATTAGCGCCTACGCAGGCAGAACTCGATAAATTATTGAAAAAATACCCAAATAAGCCTGAGTTTCACTACGCTCAAGGTCTTGTTTACTTAATGAGAGAAACATCTTCAGATGTTGAATATATTAAAAATATCGCAAACTTATCTAATGCTGCAATTAAAGAATTTGTTACAGCAGTAAATCTTGATAGTACATATTATCAAGCATACAATGCAATGGGTGTTGCAAACTTAAAATTAGGTAACAAAAAGGATGCACAAGATTTATTCAAAGTAGCTTTGAAAAATAATCCTAACTTTGCACCTGCTTACGATAACCTAGGTAATGTTGCAATGCTTGACGGCGATTTAGATCAGGCTGAAAAATATTACTTACAAGCAATCAAATGTAATTCACACAACCCGACTTCTATGTATCATATGGGTCAAGTTGAAGCAAGACGCGGTGATTACACAAAAGCTTTAACCTGGTTAAACCACTCACTTCACATCAACCCGAATTCATCTCCGGGATGGAATCTTCAAGGTGAATTGTATTTAAAACAAGGTAACCAGGCTGCAGCTATAAATTCTTTCAAAAAAGCAATCCACGTAAAACCTGAAAATATACGTCCGTATATCAATCTTGCAGGTGTTTACGAAAGAAGAGCAGACCACGAATTTGCTATGGAAGAACTTAAAACAGCTATTATCTTAAATCCTAACTATAAAGAAGGTATTTATAGAGTTGCTAATATGTCTTTAGAAACTAAAAAATACCAGCAAGCTCTTGAATACTATTCAAGATTATTAGGTGATAAAACATATAACAACAATGCTATTATCGGTTTGGCAAATACATATTATGAAATGTCAAAAGATACAGCAGACAGCAGAGATTTCACAACAAATAAAGACGTATACCTTGCTTATGATTACGTAAACGAAGCAATTCAAAGAACTCCAAATGATTTGAAACTTCACCTTGCAAAAATCAAATTAAGCAAACTTACACACCAGATGGAATTAACTCAAGATAACCTTAATTACATTGTACAATCAGCAAGCAACAGCTTAATGGATACAGTAATCAAAGGTGAAGCATTCCTTTCTCTGGGACGTGAAAAAGATGCTGTATATACATTTGAAAACGCAATTAACTTTGCAAACAGTGTTGATGATGAATTATACTTAGCTGAAATCCTTGTTCAGCATAAACAATTCAGAACAGCAAGAAAAGCTCTTCAAAAAGTTATGATGGCTGATCCTGATAACAGAATTGCAGAAAACGGTATTCACTATATCAACTTATGCGAAATGAAATCAAACGAATTCTTTGAAATTGCACTTCGCCAATACAAAGAAGGCAACTACGCATCTGCTATTGAATACTGCAACAGAGCAATCGACTTTTATCACAACGCACCGTCAATTGCTAAGTTAAAAGCTCAGTCTTACGAAGCTGAAGGAAACTATCAAGGCGCAGTAAAATACTATACACAGTACTTAGCATTAGCACCTAACGCATCTGACAAAGATGCCGTTCTTCAAAGAATCGCAGTATTCCAGCAAAAAATCTAGCAGACAATGAAGAAAAAATTCGATATAAGAAAAACATTTGAAACATTTTTGAGAGAGCCTCTTAGTATTTTAACTGAGGGGCTGTTTCAAATAGTAAATATTCAAGCAAATATTTTCAATCAAGAATCCTCTTTCAGCATTGATTTTATAAAAAATAAAACACAACTGACAGTTGTAAACAATGAAAAGATGGCAAATTTGTTTCAAACAGTTTTATACAAAAGCAAAGTTAAAGAAGTAAAAGAAAAAGCAGCATCAAAATGAAACCATATTTAAACGCAAAATTTTTAATAAGTGCAGAAAAATTAAGTCAGTGTCCAGATTACACATTGCCTGAGTTTCCGCTTTTGGGTAGGTCAAATGTCGGCAAATCATCATTTATCAACGGACTTTCAAATAATAAGAAACTTGCTAAAACCTCAAATGTTCCGGGAAAAACAAGGCTTATTAACTTTTTTAATTTTTCTGATGAATTTATGATTGCGGATTTACCGGGATACGGCTATGCTAAGGTTTCTATTGAAGCAAGAAATAAATGGCAGAAGTATTTGGAAGAATATCTTTTAAAGCGTGAACAAATTCACACTCTTGTTCAGCTTGTTGATGCGCGTCACGAGATACAAAAAAACGATTTCCAAATGCGTGAATGGGTATTGGCTTATGATTTACCTGTTATAACAGTTGTCACAAAAATAGATTGTATTTCAAAAAACAAAATTCAGAGTGCATTAGCACATGTTCGTAAGGAATTTGGCGGCGAAATATTCCCATTCAGCGCAGTAGACAACAGATACAACGAAAAAATACTGGAATTCTTTACATCAAAGTAGAAAAGTTTATAAAAAAATCAGAACTTGATTTAACCGATTATGCCTAAATTTATTAAAGATGAAGAGTTTTTAATAAATAATCTTGAATTACAATTACAATCAAATCACACCTGAATTTTACAAATTAATTGAAAAAGATTTGATATAATTATAGTTTCAAGCAATAAAAATGCCTGAGTCTTTTTAACATACATCCAGGCAATAATATTTGTTCTCTTTTTCATACAATAATGCATTAAAACATTTTATGTCTTTATGCTTAAATTCTATTTTTATTTATAATTTATCTGGTCATTTAAATCCCTATCTGTTTATATAGAATATTAAACATGATAACATTTTTCTATTAGACAATCGGGTAATTATATTTTTATAATATAGTGATAACCATTTCCATTTTTATAATATAATGAAGAAAAAGATAGGAGAAAAAATGTATAATACTAAAAAAATAACCGAAGATTTATTCTGGGTTGGAGCAAATGACAGAAGAATTTCACTTTTTGAAAGTGTTTATCCCGTACCGACCGGAGTTTCATATAATTCATACCTTTTAATGGATGAAAAAACAGTTTTACTTGATACTGTTGATAAATCAGTTAATCACCAATTTTTGGAAAATGTTGCACATGTTTTGAACGGCAAAAATCTTGATTATTTGATAATCAACCATATGGAACCGGATCATTGTGCTGAAATTCCAACAATTGTTGCTAAATACCCGAATGTTAAGATTGTATGTAATGCAAAAATTCAAACAATGATTAAACAATTCTTTGATTTTGAACTTCCTGAAGAACAATATATGATTGTAAAAGAAGGCGACTGTTTAAATACAGGCAGACACAATTTAACATTTGTATTTGCTCCGATGGTTCATTGGCCGGAAGTTATGGTAACTTATGATACTGTTGATAAAATTTTATTTTCAGCTGATGCTTTTGGCAGCTTTGGAGCAATTGACGGTAATATTTTTGCTGATGAAGTTGATTTTGACCATAGATATATGGATGAAGCAAGACGTTATTATACAAATATTGTCGGCAAATACGGTCAACAGGTTCAAATGTTATTGAAAAAAGCTGCCAATATTGATATTCAAATGATTTGTCCACTTCATGGATATGTTTGGCGCAAAGATTTAGACAAATTCATTGATAAATACGTAAAATGGTCAACTTATACACCTGAAATAAATTCCGTTATGATAGCATACGCTTCAGTTTATGGCGGAACACAAAACGCAGCAGAAATTTTAGCAGGTAAATTAGCGCAAAACGGTGTAAAAGACATTAAAATGTATGATGTTTCAGTAACACATCCATCTTATATTTTATCAGATGCATTTAAGTACTCTCACATTGTATTTGCTTCAACCACATATAATAACGGAATTTTTGTTAATATGGAAAATCTTTTACACGATATCGTTGCCCATAACCTTCAAAACCGCAAAATTGCAATCCTTGAAAACGGTTCCTGGGCACCTGTTTCAGGCAAATTAATGACAGAAGTTTTATCAGGACTTAAAAACACAGAAATTATAAAAGCCGGTGTGTCATTAAAATCTGCTGTTAAAACAGATAAATACGAAGAATTAGAAAATCTTGCAAAAACAATTACCGAAAGTATGAAATAAAGGAGAAAGATTATGTTAAACAAAAAATTAGAAAATGCTTTTAACGACCAAATTAACAAAGAACTTTATTCTGAATATTTATACCTTGGAATGAAGGCTATTTTTGCTGACCTAAACTTACCGGGTTTTGTAAACTGGTTTGATGTTCAGGTACAAGAAGAAAGAGCTCATGCAATGGGAATGTTTGATTACGTATTTGAACGTAACGGAAAAGTTGAATTAGCTGCAATCGACAAACCTGAAATCAAAGGTTCAACACCATTAGAAATATTTGAACAGGTTTTGGAACACGAAGAATATGTAACATCACGCATTAATGCATTAATGGATGTTGCTGAAGAAGTTAAAGACCGCGCAGCTTTATCATTCTTGGACTGGTACTTAAAAGAACAGGTTGAAGAAGAATCAAACGTTGGCGGTGTTCTAGCTAACTTACGACTAATCGGTGATGATAAAAAAGCATTATTTATGCTTGATAAAGAATTAGCTACAAGAGTATTTAATCCTCCTGTTATCGGCTAGGTTTTCAGTTGGACGGAACAATATTATATGGCGCGGCTCAAAATTGAGCCGCGCCGCTTTTATAACCATTCTGAAAAAATTTTTAGTGCTTTTCTTAGTTGTTCAAAATTATTTCCATAACCAATTCTTAGATATTTATCCATTTCAAGCGTTTCACCGGGCAGTATCATAACCCCTGTTTCTTCTTGTAAGCGCTTACAAAGGTCCACAGAACTCAATGGTGCATCATAATAAACAAATGCTGTAGTTCCACCTTGAGGGGTTACAAGACGCACTTTAGGCTCTGATTTTGCCCAATCTGTCAGAATCTTTTTACCTGTTGCAATTTTTGCCAGATTTCGCTCAATAATTTTATCCTTATTTTCAATCGCAAGCGCAGCAAAATAATCATCCAGAATTCCAACACTTATTGTATTATATTCACGCTGGGAATTAATTTGTTCCATAATATTTTCATCAGCTGCAATCCAACCTAAACGCAGACCCGCAAGCGAAAAAACTTTTGACATACTCCCTGTTGAAATACCTTTATCATAAATATCTGCAATAGATTCCCCAAAAGGATTTCCGCTGTGATTTAGCCCGCGATACACCTCATCACACAGAATATATGCATCCGCTTTTTTAGCTATTTCTACAATTTTCACCAACATTTCATCTGGAATCACTGCACCTGTCGGATTATTCGGATTGTTAATACAAATAAGTTTTGTATCCTGCCCGACAACTTTTTCAAGTTTTTCTAAATCAGGAAGCCAGTTATTTTTTTCTTCCAAAAAAAACATTTTAACATCAGCACCAAATGATTTTGGAATTGAATAATGCTGTTGATAAGTCGGCACAACCGATACAACTTTATCTCCCGGTTCAACAAGAGTAAGCATAACAAGATGATTTGCTCCAATTGCGCCATGTGTTATTGTAATATTTTCAGCAGATTGGTTTTTATACATTGTACAAATTGCATTTTTAAGTCTTTCACTACCGTGAATCGCACCGTAATTCAATTTACGCGAAAAAATTTCATTTATATGACTTTCCCGTCCGCCGACAAGTTCCAAAAGTTCATCTATTGATAAAGACTCAACGCAAGTATCTGCCAAATCATACACTGCATCTTTTTCGTATTTATTAAACCATTTTTCTACTTTAAATTTATCTATTTTCATACACTAATTAAAGCGGAAACATAGATAATTTTAAACTGCCTTTAAATAAATACTTCAATTTTGTCATAAAAGGAAAAGCTTCAAGCGCCATCATTATTGTCCTTTTTTCAATTCCTAAAGCCGACAATTTTTTAACATCACAATCAAGCCATGATATTAAATATGTCACAGTTTTAAGATTATAATCACAGCAATATTTTTTATGCGCCGATAACAAAAATTCGTAAATATCTTCAAAAGTATAATCCAGATTTTTATTAGTCAAAATAGAACGAATAATATCAACCGTTGTTGAACCGCCGTCATTTTCGTAAAACCTTACACTTTCGTCCAGCATAAATTCTAAACTTGGAAGATTAGTTATCCCCAGAGTTTTCATTGAATTTTTGGGAACAGTCATTTTTTTATTACGATTTTCAAAAACATCCCAAACTTCTTTAGCTTTACGATTTAAGTATTCTTTTGCAGCTTTAAATTCTTTTTCTGCACCGTATTTTGATTTTAAATACTTAATATCATTAACTGAATCTTTATCAATTGCTTTTGCAAGTTTTACAGCAATCTCCATTGCTTTTTTATCAGGCAGGTCGCAATCCAAAAGCAATACTCCAAAAGGATTTGTACTAAACGAACTTACGCTGGCTGCTAAAGATGCTGTTGGTTTGTTATTTCGAACAAACACACAGGAAACATTTTCTTGATTTGAAAATATTTCATCAAAAATATCACAGTCTTTTTGTGCTGCCAATACTTTTTCCATGTAAATTTCCCCTATATATTAATAAAGGATTTTTGACTGAAAAAATTGACTGATTGTAACAGTTTAATTTACAATTTTGCAAATTCCATGTGATTTTGAATGTCTTGTTCCAAAAACAGGATTATCATAAGTTATTTCGCCGACAGAAGAATATTCGCCTTTTGCTCTGTTAATCACAACATGAGACATCATAATAAAATCATCCGTCATAGATTGGAAATCAAATTCTATTTTGTCTACTTCAAAATAAGTAACTTTAAATATTGGTTGTTTTTGCAGATAAATTTTTTTGTAAGGTTCATCAATCATAAAAACTCTAAATTGCTTATTTTTAGTAACAATAGAATTATTAGAATTATAGATAATTTCTTCAAAATCACACCTAAGCTTTTGCATAGTATTAAATTCGGGAACAAACGCATCAGCAAAAACCGCACTAACAGTTAATGAAATAAATAAAAAAAGTAAAAAAAGCTTCGTCTTCATAACAAAATAATACAACAAATAAAAATTTTTATGATATCATTATAATAATCTTGTCGTAGTGGCACTCTGCCGACGAAAAGCTGACTAAATGTCAGGTTTGAGAAGAGGGTTATTGAAAATAACCTCCGCCACAAGACGCGAATAATAAATAATCCTTGTCGTAGTGGCGGAATGGTAGACGCGCACGCTTGAGGGGCGTGTGGAGAGATCTGTGGGGGTTCGAGTCCCCCCTACGACATTTAACTTTTTAGAGTCTCCATAATGAGGCTCTATTTCAGTATTTAAACGGTTTTGGCGAGTTCCAATCATAGTTACATTGCTCAAGGTCAAACGGTCTTTTTTAAGGGCTTGTTTTGCACTCTCTGAGCGAGTTTCAAGAGTTCCAGTCAATGTTTTTAAGTCTGCTGAGAATTCCTGTTTTCGTCTTGCTTTCATTTGTCTTAGGTGTTCAAACACTGGTCTCAACTTTACTTTAAGCCTGTTTGTATCTTCATCAAATATGATACTTTCAGTTATAGTGTTCAGTATCAGTCGTTTTTCTTCAAGTGTAGCTTTCAGGTATAACTCAGGTATTCTGTTTGCAAAGTCAATTAAGATACTAATTCGTTTAACTGTGTCCTTTGAGTTCTCAGATAAATTACTTATCTCATTAGCAACAGCACTCTTTCGAGCTTCCAATTTCTTGATTATTTCTGCTCGTGTTGTATCACTTACCCCTAATTTGCTTGTGTTACTTGCTATTAAGTGCTCTGCTATCAGGTCTGTAAGCTCATCATATTGCTTTTTAAGGTCATCAATCGACTTATGTTCATATTTCTTTAAGTCTTTAATGGCATTAGTTATCTCTTTCTTAACTGCCTTGATTTCAACTTCTGTAATATCAAAGCTCTCAATTACTTCTTGCATGGCTTCATCAATTAAGACTTCATTAATATTCTTCTCTTTTCTATGTGTCTTTAAATAGTTTGAACAATGATAATATAGGTATGTGCCACTGTTATTAGCACCGTGTTTAGTTATTCCAACCATACTATAGCCACATTTGGCACATTTGATAAAGTTAGAATAGGTATAAACAAGCCCTCTAGGCGACTTGATTTCAGAGCCTTTAAGCATGAGTTGCACCCTGTAGAATAACTCAGGTGATACAATCGGCTCATGTACACCGTCAAAAATATCACCACCATGAACTACTTTACCTGCATATACAGGACTCTTGATAATGTCTTCAATTCTTTTTACTGTGTATGGCTTACCTTTGCTATCTACAAATCCATACTTAGCTAACTCTTTTCCTATTCTTTCATAGGAGAAAAGCCCTGTAGCATAAAGCTCAAAACATCTCTTTATATGGTGGGCTTTGTTCACATCAGGTTTGATAATTCCATGTTTGTGCTCATCTCGTGTGTTGATATAGCCTACAGGGGCTTTGCCATGAAAATACCCCCTTGTTACACGGTTTCTAACTACTGAGCTTGTTCTCTCTTTGATATTGTCAAGCTCATCTTCTGCTTGCCCTATATAAACACCTATAAGGACTTTCTTAACTTTCTTGATGTCATCAAAGTTTTCCATGATACTTGCAATAGTACAACCACACTGCTTTATAGGTTTAAGTATTTCTGCAAAGAAATCTTCTAAGCAACGAGAGAGCCTGTCTAACTTCCACACTACAACATAAGCAACCTCATGCCTGTGCTCTTTTACATACTTAAGCATGGTTTTAAGCCCTTTACGGTCTGTATTAGAGCCTGTTTTGCCTGCGTCCTCAAAGTACACAAAGCTATAGCCTTGTGCCGTTGCTTTGTTCTTGCAGAGCTCTTTCTGCATTTCAAGGCTATAGCCACTGCTAGCCTGTTCAGCAGAGCTAACTCTGCCATAACCTACAACGATTTTTCTACTACAATTTTTCTTTGTCATATTCGTTCTCCTTTTCTATTATAGCATGCTCAGGGTTATCAACCCTAATTCCAATCCGCGTTATAGTGGTCATAAGCTGTGTTATACAAGCCTTAGCAACCACTTCATCCATTTGCTCACTAGGGGGCTCAAATTCAACAATCAACTTCTTGTTTTTAGCCATTACCCACCCCCATGCCAGTACTGTAATAAGCCTGTAGTCTTGCTAACAGGGCAAGCATTATAGTTATTGACTTAGGTTTGCGATATACTAAGAAATTCAATACATTTTGCCTTGAATTACTTA
>Ga0209064_1000886_pt1 | contig 58398 bp, 52 predicted proteins | sample Inofromicrocosms_FD_187498 | JGI IMG/M metagenome (GOLD analysis project Ga0209064, IMG submission 187498) | Mouse cecum microbial communities from Vienna, Austria - Inoculum for glucosamine and mucus D2O microcosms (SPAdes) (version 2) | ecosystem: Host-associated > Mammals > Digestive system >...
CGTCGTTCATATTCATCCCTTGATGAACTGAAAATCAGTATTTTCAAATATATCTTCGGCTTCTACAATTCCACTCGTCCTCATTCCAATAACGGTGGATTATCCCCGGATGATTTTGAAAATTTGTTACTTTTTTTATAATTTCTTGTCTTCTTTATTGACTATGATCCAAAATAAAAGACAATTACGTTTACTCACTCGATGACAGGAAAAAATTTGAAAATGAAATGAACGCTCTTTCCAAAATCGGTTATGACGTTGTGTTTTCCGAACGTCTGCCGTTGCCGATAAATGTTGCGGGAGCAGTTTGCTTCAAAAATCAGGCACAGTTCCACCCGCTGAAATTTCTTTTTTCAATTGCAAAAGATCTGAATATTTACGAGCATACCTTTGTTCGAGAAATGATAGGTACAACGGCTGTTACAGGAAGCGGTAAAATCCATGCGGACAAAGTAATTGTCACGAGCCATTTCCCTTTTATAAACAAACACGGAAGTTATTTCTTAAAGCTGTATCAGCACCGCTCATACGTTATCGCTCTGGAAAATGCGCAAAACGTTGACGGAATGTATGTTGACGAGTGTAAAACCGGATATTCATTCAGAAATTATGAAAATTTACTGCTTTTGGGCGGTGGAGGACACCGCACAGGCAAAAACGGCGGAAACTGGAACGAGCTGCGGAGATTTAAGGAAAAATATTATCCCGATTCAACAGAAAAATACTTATAGGCTGCTCAGGACTGCATAAGCCTTGACAGTATTCCGTATATCGGAAGATATTCAAAAAACACGCCGAATTTGTATACTGCAAGCGGCTTTAACAAATGGGGAATGACAGGAGCGATGTTATCGGCATGCTGCTAAGCGATATGATATGCGGCATAGGCAGCGATTTTGAGGAAGTTTTCAGTCCGTCAAGGAATATTATCAAGCCTCAGCTTTTTATTAACGGTTTTGAAGCAACAAAAAATATGATTACACCGACAAAAAAACGGTGTCCTCACCTTGGATGCGCACTTAAATGGAATCCCGATGAACATTCGTGGGACTGCGCTTGTCATGGCTCCAGATTTTCGGAAAACGGAAAAGTGCTTGATAATCCTGCAAACGGAGATTTAAGAAAACAAAACTGCCTAACAGCATTAACTGTAAGGCAGTTTTTATGATATTCGGACGGTGATCTCCCAAAAATATTTCCTTTTACATTCGGGAAAATCCTCCATAACTCCGTGTTCCGGGTCGTAGAAGATACCTTCCGCGTACAGCGACCAGTGCCAGCAGCGCGGGGTTTCCAGACTTAACAGCGCAACCTGCGGCAAGTCCGCTTTTGTTATTGCCTGTTTCCTTTCGGAAGACAGCTTAAATCCGTGATTTTCCAAAGTCTGATTCATTTCGCGGAATGTAGTTTCCCGCTCGTTTTGGAGTTCCTCGCATATGCTCTCAACGCTCACGTCCAGCAGCATAGCAAGCACCGCCTGACCGCACTGCAAATCGGTAGGCTCCTGAATATAGTTGATCCTCATCAGTAGGACACTACCAACTGCATTTTAAAGCGTTCTTCGCCGTAAACCGCGTGAGGGATATCCTTTGGCATGATAAGTGTTTCGCCCGCTTCGAGATAGAAAATCTCGCCGCCAACGGTAAATCTCCCCTTGCCCTCAAGAACAGTCACCATAGCGTCTCCGCCTGCTGCGTGTGTTGAAATTTCCTCGCCCTTGTCAAAGCAAAAAATTGTCATGCTGACATAATCGTTCTGAACCAGTGTCTTGCTGACCACCTGTCCCTGCGCGTAGTCCACCAAATCATTTAAATTCAGTTTGGTTTGCTTATCAATATTTTTGTACATTTTCTTCACCTCATATGGTATTTTATCCGATTTCACGACAAAAATTACCTATGTAATTTTTATTCTACAGCGGTCAATAAATATTTCATACATACAGTATACCTCAAAATTACCGTTATGTCAATATTTCTCTTTTTTGTTGACAATTTTCAAATACTATTACATTGAAAACTTATCGCAAAACTCGCATTAGTTTTTAATAAAAACATTTTAAACCTGTTGACTATTTTACCGCTGTTGTGGTATAATAATGATAAGTAATATCAAAACTCGCCGTAGTTTTCAATGAGGTGATATCGTGGAAATAAAAAGAGACAGGTACTTACAACAGATAATCAACTATATGTGGGACGGTCAGGTCAAGGTCGTCACAGGCATTCGCCGTTGCGGAAAGTCCTATCTGCTGAATGTGCTGTTCAGAAATTATTTGCTTGGGCAGAACGTTCTGCCGGACTGCATAATTTCAATAGAGCTTGATCTTACTAAAGATATCAAATACCGCGATCCGCTTGCGCTTGCGGAATATGTGCGAAGCAGGTGTGAAGGGAAGAGCGAGCAATTTTATCTTTTTGTTGACGAGATACAGATGTCGGACGAGGTCAAAAACCCATACAATCCAGACGGCAGGAAGATAACCTTCTATGACGCTCTGAACGACCTGAGGTCGCTGCCTAACTTAGATGTGTACGTTACGGGAAGCAACTCCAAGATGCTTTCCAAAGATATTCTGACTGAATTTCGCGGACGCAGCGACGAGATACGCGTACACCCTCTCAGCTTTGCGGAGTACTATTCCGCTGTCGGCGGCGACAAGGAAGACGCTTTTGAGGAGTACGCTTTCTACGGCGGTATGCCGTTGGTGCAGTCCCGTCCCAATGATACCGCAAAGGTAAACTACCTGACCTCGCTGTTTTCCGAGGTTTACATCAAGGATATCGTTGAGAGAAGAAAAATTGCCCGTGAGGATATCCTCGGTATACTGCTTGACCTTCTTTGTTCTTCGGTCGGGTCGCTTACCAATCCAAAGAAGATAGCGGATACGCTTCGCTCCAAGACCGGAGAGAATATTTCCCAAAACACCATCTCTGCGTATATCAGTCACTTGGAGGACGCTTTCCTTTTCAGTGAATCCAAGCGTTATGACGTGAAAGGACGCAAGTATTTTGAGTACCCCTACAAATATTACTGCGAGGACATAGGACTGCGAAATGCCCGTATCGGGTTCCGTCAGCAGGAAATGACTCATATAATGGAGAACATCATCTACAATGAGCTGATCATTCGCGGTCTCACGGTCGATGTGGGTGTGGTCTATGCCAACGAAAAAAACGCAAACGGCAGCTATTCAAAATCAGCCCGTGAGATAGACTTTATCGCTTCGGCAGGCGGCAAGAAAACCTATATCCAGTCCGCGTTTGCACTTCCCGACGACGCTAAAGCTGAACAGGAGCTGCGCCCGTTCTCAATTATCGGAGACTCTTTTCCTAAAATTATCGTCCGTAAGGATATTCGTAAACGGTGGTATGACGATAACGGAGTGCTGAATATCGGGCTGATCGAGTTTTTATTGAATGAAACAATTATTTTTGAGTAGCATTGGTTCATATTCATAAAGCTTCTCATTTTAATAAAATACAAGTAAATACCACACAATCTTGCTAAAAATCCCTTAAAACAAGAAGGGACTGCAACAGTCCTTTCTTATTATACCTTTGTAAACACCGCAGTAACGTACATATAACCGTCCCGTATCTCCGCAAAAATTTCCCCGTTCATTTTACGCATAAGCTTGCGGCTGATGTAAAGTCCCAGACCGCTGCCCGTTATTTTTTCGGCGTTCGTACCCCTCCAGAAGCTTTCAAAAACGTGGGGCAAGTCCGTGTCCTCAAGGGTGCAGCCGCTGTTTCGGACGGTCACCAGTATGCAGCCGTCCTCCTCGGAAAAATCTATTGAGACGTTTTTCCCGTCCCCGTACTTAACGGAGTTTTCCATAACGTTTTGCAGTACCTCGATACTGCGGTCAAAATCGCCGCATAGAATGCAATCCGTGTACCGCGACACCGAAAATTCCGTCCCCGCAAGAGACAGCTTTTCCGCGTAGTACCCCTTTATTTTTGTCACAAGCTCGGAAAGATAAAACTCTCCCATATTCACGTCAAAGCTTAAAAAGTCCTCTCGGGATGCGGCGACTATTTGGGAAACATAGCCCTCTATCTCGTCGGCTTTGGCGTTAATGCTCTCCGCAATTTCAAGCTGCTTTTCGCGGCTTTCGTACAGTCCCTTTGACAAAGCCTTTGAGTACAGCTTTATCGCCGAAAGCGGAGTTTTTATGTCGTGTGAAAGAGACAGCAAAAGCATTTTCTTTTCCTTTTGCAGTTCCAGTTCGCGGGCTTTCTGCCGCTCTATGTTTTCGCGGAGCATATCCACGCCCCATATGAAACGCCCGAAAAAGCGGTTCTTGGTTTCCTTTAGGGGAACGGTTAGGTTGCCTTTTGAAAGCTGGTAGGGTACGTCCGTTAGCTTTTCAAAGGGCGCCAGGACGGCAAGCTTAACGTACACCATTACGGAAATTATCAGGACTGCCATAACCCCGAGAATAATGTTCACGGTAGGGAGAAGCCGTGTCCCGCCGCAGTCCTCCGCGGTGTAATCGAAGCGGTACAGTACGCCGTTTATTTCGCGGACGGTATAGTCGCTTTCCGTACTGTAAAAATTTTCGCCGTACCGTTCAATATTAATCACATATTGGCATTCGGAAACGTCGGCGTAACCGTACTCCTCAATTTGGAGGGCAAGACGGTTTATCTCCACGCGGTAGGGTCTGCCGCCGCCCGAACCGTCCGCTGAAAGTATGATGTTAGCCGCAACCCAAAGTACCGCCAATATCAAAATTACCGCCGCAAAAATTCTGTTAAACGCTTTCATATTTGTAGCCAACTCCCCACACGGTCAGGATTTTTTTCGGGGACTTGGGGTCGTCCTCGATTTTTTGCCGCAGCCATTTTATGTGTACTGTCAGGGTCTGCGGCTCCGAAAAGCTGTCGCTGCCCCAGACCTGTCCGAAAAGATATTCCTTGCTGAGCGTCCTGCCCTTGTTTTCAGCTAAAAGCAGAAGCAAATCAAATTCCTTTGCGGTCATTTCAAGCTGTACCCCGCTTTTGTAGACCGTGCGGCTGATCTTGTTTATGCGTATATCACCGTCAGCAATCTCGTCCACAGCGTACCGCCGCTTGAAAATACCGCCTATCTTCGCCAGCATTATATCAATGTCGTAGGGCTTTTCGATGTAATCGTCCGCGCCGATGTCAAGCCCACAGAGCTTGTCCTCTTTAGCGGTTTTCGCGCTTACGATAAGTATGGGGACGTTGCTTTCCTCCCGTATCTTTTTTAATACACCGAAGCCGTCCGTACCGGGAAGCATTATATCAAGCACAATAAGCCTTGCGCCGTACCTTTCGTACAGCGACAAGGCTTTTTCGCCTGTTTCCGCTACGGATACCGTGTAATTCTCTCCGCAGAGAAAATCACACAGCAGTCCCGCAAGCTCCTTGTTGTCCTCAACGATAAGAATATCCATAAAATTACCAACCTAATTCCAAAAGCCAGTTATTCAGCGAACGCTCCCGCTCTCTCAAATGGGCGGGACTTTCGTACCTGTCTAAATTATACTCTCCTTTTATGTTCCCGTCAACTATGTAGAGCGTTCTTGTGCATCTTGCCGCCACTTTTACGTCGTGGGTAACGAGCATAATTGTAGCCCCCTCATTGTTCAGCTTTGCAAGCTCCTCCATTACCTCGTCGGAGGATGTGCGGTTCAAGGCTCCCGTAGGCTCGTCGGCAAAAATCATTTTCGGCTTGTTTATCATACTGCGGCAAATGCAGGCGCGCTGGAGCTGTCCTCCCGAAACCTCGTTGATGTCGTTGTCGGCAATGTCTGTTATGCCAAGCTTGCGCATGAGATCGCGACCGCGCTTTACCGTTTCTTTTCGGGATTCGCTGTTCTTTTTGGACTGTACCGCGGGGAGGATTATGTTGTCCAGTATGGTGAGATTTTTCAGCATATACATCTGCTGGAAGATAAATCCCATTTCGTCAAGACGAAGGTCGGCAAGCTCCCTTTCGCCCATTTTTGCGATGTTTTTTCCGCAGAACAGAGCCTTTCCTGCGGTAATGCCGTCCATACCCGAAACGGAGTAAAGCAGGGTAGACTTGCCCGAACCGGAGGGTCCCATGACCGCAACCATTTCACCCTCGCCAACGGTAAAATTCACGTTTTTCAGAACGTTGTTCTGACGCTTGTTTACTATATAGGTCTTGCAAAGGTCGTTTACTTCGAGAATATTCATAAATATTCTATCTCCTTTTCTATTCAATATTAGCAGTGTCCGAGGACTTGATTTTTCTTGTGTACAGTGAGGTAAAGAACGCGCTTGCGGCGGTTGCGGCAAGGACGATAACGGGGAATACCGCGTATATCTCCACTGGGGTTTGCACATATTCTACGCCCATTTCAAGACCCATTGATCTGAAAATAGGGTCGAAGCAAAGCTTTGTAAGGTACATACCCAAAAGCTCCGCAATAAGGACAGCCGCCGATACCGCAATGAAAAATCTTAATGTGTACTGCCCGTATATTTTGGTGTTCCTCATGCCTATGGCTTTCATGAGAGCGATCTCCGCCTGCTCCTTTGCGATAAAGGAACGCTCCATAAGCACGGTTATAAGCGCGGCTAAAATAACCGTAAGGACGGCGGACATTTTTTTCACCGCGTCTATGGCGTCGCCGACTCCGGTGGTGTCACTTACGGTTTCGCCCGACGTTTTAACGCTTGAAAATTCAGGGTAAAGCTCCTTGATCTTTTCAATTCTGCGCAGTACCTCCTTATCGTCGGGGTCGTCGGTAAATTTTATCAGCGTACCGGGGGAGCCGACTGCAGAGAGATAGTTTATATCGCAGTCGTTATGGACTCTTACGGAAGTACCCTGATTGACCATTGCCTGATACAGAGCGGTTATGATGTACTCCGACCTTTCGCCCGTCGGATAGGACACGGTAACGGTATCGCCGACAGCCGCCTTAAGCTTTTTTGCTAAAATGGTCGTTATCGCGATCTCGCCGCTGTTTTGGGGAGGGGTACCTTCCGAATATTCGTACATATCCGTTGTTGTCCCCGTACCGTGAAGCAAAGCCGTCTTGCTTTCATATTCGCCGTGTTTTATCATCGGGTACATAAAATATTCCGTCATACATTTTGCGGGCATACCGTTTTCCGCGAGGGTCCGTTCCATATCCTCAAGATATTTTTCAACCTTTTTATGTCCGTCCTCGGTCATAAATTCCATAGCTTCATCGCCGATGTTCGTAACAACATGACAGTCCGCCATAGCGAAATATTTCAGCAGCTTTCCGCTTTTAAGAGAAGCCACGGCATTGGAAAGTATTATCAGCAGCGACATACACAGAAAAAATGTAAGTATAATTACAGCGTAGCGTTTTGGGCTGCTTACAATGTCGTTTGCGGCAAGGAAAGCCGTTGTACCCAGCCGTGACTTCCCAAGGCTCATAATACTCTTTTGGCGGAAGCGTTCCCCGGTCTGCCCGTTTCTTACTGCATCGATAGGGGACATTTTGCTCACCCTGCCGGTACAGCCAAGACAGAACAGGAGGATCACAGCCGCTACCAGAACCGCGCAGCCGATATTGACAGAAGCGCTGCTGCCGCTGCCTATTATTATAGATCCTGTGGAAAGCTCCATAAGCATTTTCCCGAACGGGTAGCTGAGTATCAAACCAATGCCCGCGCCGACAACTGAAATAGTGGAGTATTTTATAAGGTACAGTCCACGGATTTTTATGCTGCGTATGCCTATGGCTTTCATAACGCCTATCTCGCGGAACTCCTCGGAGAGGGTAAAGGCTATGGTGAACCTCAGAATCACAAAGGATATGATGATAAGAATAAGGCTCACTATAAGGATAAGACCCGTGATTATCATATCAAAAATATAGGCTTGATTCAATATATCCATGTTGCCCTCAAAGGTAAAGCAGTCGGATATATCCGCTATCTGGGATTTTGTCCTGTCAATGTCAGCGGTGTGTATGTACAATGTTTTTCCGTTGTACATAGTTTTTATCGTCTCGTTGGACATATATTCGTCAAAGTCCTCGCCGTTAATGATAAACCTTTTAACGCCCGTCAGTTCCGAACCGAGGACAGCGTCCTTGAAGCCGCCCGCAAAGGTAAATTCACGGCTTACGCCCTCTACTTCGATGATAATTCTGTCGCCGACTTTAAGTCCCATGTTTTTTTCCGTGAAAGCGGCAGTATAGATTTTTCCTTTCGGTACGCTTTTCAGAATACTTCCATCGTCAAGAAAATAATTTATTCCCATAACTCTGTCGCTCTGCAATGTTAATGTCTGACTGGTGTTGGAAGCGTTAAGCGGTTCGCCTTTCCGTGTAATATTCGACTGGGTTATCGTGATGCCCTCTTCAATACGGAACTCGTCTATCGCAGAGGCGCTTTCAAGGACTTTATAAACGTCCTTGTCAGACGCTTTGTTCTGGTACAAAGCGAAGTAATCAGGCACGTCCGCCATTTCAAAATATCTTTCCAGCGCGGTGGTCACGGTCAAGATGTTGCTCACTCCGGAGGACACAAACATCGACGCGAGTATAATAAATACCAGCAGGATAATGTTCATTGCCCTCTTGCGTTTAAGGTCTTTTTTTAGTATGTTCAGGTACATTTCCTATGCTCCTTTCATTTCGGTAATTTCAGTATAGCATGGAAATTATTAAATAATCCTTAAATCCGAAAATCAAATTATATCCCAACCAAGCGTAAGGTTGCGACAGAGTAATAATATCATACCCTTTGAGGTTTGTCAATTGACAATACATAGAATTAAAGGAGCTGCCGCACGAACCGCAGCAGCTCCTTTTGGAGCAATATTCTAAAAACCGGTTTATACCTTATGTACTCTTTCCCCGAACCGCATCATAGCGTACAAAAACCGCTCTGTCAATGTTATCAGCTGCGGGTCTCCCTCGCGGATACGCATGGTACGTCTTATTTCCTTGGGAATAACCACGCGTCCGAGGTCGTCAATTCTTCTGACAATACCCGTTGCTTTCATTTTATATTCCTCCGTTTTAATTTTTATAGCATTAATTTTGTTGCTTTAATAGTTTTTCACGGAGATTTTGGATTATACATTTCATTATTAAAACTGTTTTTGACATTTTACGGCAATTATCCCAAAAATACGAGTCCAATAAAAAAGGTATAAAATCTACTTTTCTGTGGAATCTGTTGCAAGCTGTTTTTCACAGTCGGCAAAAATTTCCTTCACCTTTTCGGGATTTTTTACTTTTGTAAATGCGCTTACGACCGGTACTACGATAAGTCCCACTATCATTGCAATAGCTCCGGCGTTGATAGGAGAAGCCATGTTAAGCTTTAAGGAAGCCGCCGCTTTCGTTGCTTCGGGGAAGAATCCGAGGCTGAAAATTATCATATGTACAACGGTTATGCCGATACCCGTGGCAAAGCTTGCCCACACAGCGGCAGAGGTCACCTTGCGTGAGAAAAGTCCGTACATGAACGGAGCAAGGAAAGCTCCCGCCAGCGCTCCCCATGAGATAGACATAAGCGTGGAAATGTATGCGTTGGGATTGAGCGCGATTATTACTGATACTATTAGGAATACCGCTATAAGAATGCGCATTACCAAAACCTGCTTTTTGTCGTCCATTTCCTTTTTCATGAAAGGTTTGATAAGGTCGATAGTAAGTGTAGAGCTTGACGTGAGTACCAGCGAGGACAGCGTTGACATTGAAGCCGACAGTACCAGCACAACTACTATTCCTATAAGTATCTCAGGCAGAGCCGAACGGAGCATTGCGGGAACGATAGAGTCAAAGGCAAGCTTTCCGTTTGAGCCTGTTTCGATAAGAGTGCGTCCCGTTGCGGCGGCGGTGTCCGCGTCAGCTGCTCCGTAAAGTCTTCCGAAGCCTCCCATAAGGTAGGAGCCTCCAGCTACAACAAGGGCGAAAACCGTGGAGATTATAGTTCCGCGGGTGATAGCCTTGTTGTCCTTTATAGCGTAGAACTTCTGCACCATCTGGGGAAGTCCCCATGTGCCGAGAGATGTAAGTATGATCACTCCGGTAAGGTTTATGGGGTCCGGTCCGAACAGACTGTTCAGACTGTTTTCGGGTACGCCTTTGTCTGATATAGTTCCGAGAGAATCAAGCGCTGCACCCCAGCCGCCCTGACCGTTTATTACGCAGATGACTACAGCAGCAATGCCTATAAGCATTATTATGCCCTGAACAAAGTCGTTTATCGCAGTAGCCTTATAGCCGCCGAGGATAACGTATGCCGCCGTAAGTACAGCCATACCGATGAGGCACGCGGAATACGGAATGTTGAACGCCATTCCGAACAGGCGGGAAAGTCCGTTGTAGACCGAGGCGGTATAGGGAATGAGGAACAGGAAAACGATTATTGCCGAAACAATTTTCAGGCTCTTTGAGGAATATCTTTTTTCAAAATATTCCGGCATTGTGGACGCGTTAAGGTGCTTGGAAATAATTCGGGTGCGTTTTCCCAAAATCATCCATGCAAGCATTGAGCCGATAACGGCGTTTCCTATGCCTATCCATGCGGCAGAAACCCCGTAGCTCCAGCCGAACTGTCCAGCGTAGCCGATAAACACTACTGCTGAAAAGTAGGATGTGCCGTATGCGAACGCCGTGAACCAGCCGCCAAGGCTTCTTCCGCCGAGGACGAAATCCGATACCGATGAAGTTTTTTTGCGGCAGTAAACGCCTATACCAAGCATCACCGCCAGATATGCTATAAGTATTGCGTAAATCATAAAAAAACAGCTCCTTTGCTTTATTACATAAAATCTGGTAAGCTTTAAAGTGATAAAGTATTTATATTATACCAGAAAAAAGCGGTTTTGTCAATACCATAATAAAAAAAGGCATAAAAATCAATTTTTCCGATAAAGCGGGAAACATTGACTTTTTTCTCGCTTAATGCTATACTGTACACAATAACTGTATCACCGAAAGGAGAGTGAAGCGCATGAAACTTGCGGAAGCTTTAAATCTTCGCGCAGATGTCTCAAAACATCTGTCGCAGTTAAGCGAACGTCTTACAGCAAACGCTAAGGTGCAGGAGGGCGATTCTCCTGCAGAAGACCCTGCGGAACTGCTCGGGGAGCTTGACCGTCTCACAGGTCAGCTGGAAGAACTGATCTCACGCATAAATCTTACCAACAGCAAGACCATGCATAATGGAAAATCACTGACGGAAATGATAGCTGCCAAGGATACGCTGTCCCTTAAAAGCTCCATATTTAGAAATTTCCTTGCATCCGCCAGTGCAAAGACCGACAGGTACTCCAACAAGGAAATACGTGTTGTCAGCACTGTTAGCGTCAGGGAGCTGCAAAAAAAATCCGACGAGCTTTCCGAAGAGATACGGAAGCTTAATGTTAAGATTCAGGAACTTAACTGGTCGACCGATTTGATTTAAAAGCTGTCTTTACAGTATTGGTTTTTCCGGCAGAAGAGGGTGTAAACGGCTTGACGTTTTCAAGACTCAGCTAATGCGGAACGGAGCGTATCGCACAGGCATATTAACGCTCAGCATTGTTACAGCCGCATTTTTACTCATTATTTTTACTACCGTACGCCGTCTGTCGGAGGGCGGGAAAGGGGAATCCCATTGCTTTATTATGAAGCAATGGGATATTTTTATATGCACATGCTAATTCCGATATTGTCTTACAGCTGTTTTCTGAAGTACCGCTTAAAAGAGCATAAAATGTGCCGCTGCCTGTCAACAATAACTGCGTCTGGATGAATTTGGAACTATGTTCGCGTAGGACAGCAATTATCTTGCCGGACAAATCTACGGGTACATTTTTGCCGATTAACGATAAGAGTCAATGAGGATAAAATCGTGTATTTCACACTCCAAATGTTATGGATAATCCAATGTACGCCGGACGGAACCGCCTCTGCTCGCCGCAGCAGCGAAGCGTGGAAACGGCTATCCACGCATACTTTTGCAAACTTTCCTATCTTCGATTTGAATTTTAAATCAAGGCGCGCGCCATATATTATAGTATAAATTTAAAGCTCGGTTGAGAGCCAATAGGTTTCCGATAAAATTTTTTAGAAGAATCCGATACTGTTCCGAAATAAAATGAAACAGTGTACAAACATCTGCCCGTACACTGTTTTCGGCATACTATAGCTGAGGGTAGACTTTGCCCTCGGGAGCGTTCCGTCCCTTTTCCATAAGCGAAAGTATTTCCTCGTGAGCCGGCATGGCGGGTATTGCTCCCACCTTTGTGGAGCTTAATGCTCCGCAGGCATTGGCGTACATTGCAAACTCCCGCAGATCGTCCATTTCTATCTCGTCCATGGATTTGCCCGAAAGCACGAGCCGCGACAGGAAAGCTCCGAAAAAGCTGTCTCCCGCACCGAGAGTATCTACAGTATCCACCTTAAAGGTCGGCAGACGTTCTATCCCGTACCTTGTGGCAACGATACATCCCTTAGCCCCCTGAGTGATACACATGACCTTTACACCGTCGTTCAGCAGCTTTGCAATAGCGGGAAGAAGGTTTGCGCAGTCCGTGATGATCTGAAGCTCCGCTTCCGACACCTTGATAACGTCCACATACATAAGCACGCTGCGCATGGCTTTGACAGCGGCTTCCTTTGATTCCCAGAGACGTTCGCGCCAGTTTGGGTCGTAAGATATTATCTTTCCCTGTTGCTTTGCGTACTCCACGGTGTTTATCACCGCCGATTTGGACGGCTCAGAGGTCAGCAGCAGCGCGCCGAAGTGAAGCAGCTTGCAGCTGTCGATAAGCTTAAGATTGACCTCGCTGAAACTGAGATTGAGATCCGCGCTGTTTTTCCGGTAAAAAACGAAATCCCGTTCGCCCTCGCTGCTTTTTCCGACAAAAGCAAGCGTTGTGGAAAAGTCCTTGTCAAGGATAAGTCCCTTTGTGTCCACGCCCTCTGCGGCAAGGGTGTCACGCAAATATTTTCCGAACATATCCATGCCAAGCTTTCCGATAAAGCCGCTTGAAACTCCCAGCTTTGACGCCATTACGGCAACGTTTGCGGGAGCTCCTCCCGGATTCTGTTTATAGTAAATATCTCCGTCCTTAACGTCCTGAACCTCTGTAAAATCAACCAGCATTTCGCCGATCGACATAATATCCGGCATGAGATCTCCCCCTTTTTTCATAATCTGTATATCTGCTATTATAAATATTATAACATATTTTTCAACGATTTCAAGAGTTTTTGTTAATTTTACCGTTTTGCAAACAACAACTGTTACGCCTCGGCAGTTTCTGCGGTTTCGGCAGTTTCCGCAGCCGACTGCGCCACCTGATCTGGGTACTGCTTCAGTATTTCCAGAATTTTATCGTAGCTTTTCACGAAAACATCCACCGCATGGGGAGCGAACTGCTTGCCGCGCTGGTTCACTATTTCCTCGTAAGCCTTTTCAGGAGGCCATCCGTCCTTATAGGAACGTTTGGACACCAGAGCGTCGAAAACGTCCGCAACGGAAACGAACCGTGAAATATAGTCTATCTGTTCTCCAGAATAGCCGAGATAGCCCTTTCCGTCCCAGCGTTCGTGGTGGAAAAGCGCGATCTTACGCGCCATTGACATTACTTCGCCCGGAGAATTTTTCAGCAGTTCCTCGCCAACGGTGACATGGGTCTTGATAACGTCAAATTCGTCATTTGTGAGTCTGCCTGGCTTTTCGAGTATGTCAGGAGGAATAAGCAGCTTGCCGATATCGTGCATCATTGCCGCCAAAGCGATCTCTGTGCATTTTTCCTCATCGAAGCCTGTGTTCAGCGCCATAATGCGGACATATTCCGAAACGCGCTTAACGTGCTGACCGGTCTGTCTTGATTTGGATTCGGAAATTTCCGCAAAGGAGAGTATTACCGCCTCCTGAGTCTTGAATATGTCGCTGTTTACCTTTGTCTGCCGCATGGCGGTGTCGATGTTGCTGTAAAGTATATCCAGAGAGCTTCTCAGCAGGGTGTTTTCCACAACAACGGGAAATTCCATTGAAATGTAGAAAAGCAGATCGTCGTCCTGATAAAAGCTCATGCCAATGCCGCTGGGCGTGATCTGGATATCGTCACGCGCCTTTTGCTTCACAAGAGGGTAAGCAAAGCTTATGTTCGGCAGCTGAACGGTCACCATTCCGTTTTCGGCGTGGGCAAGTCCCGAGGTGAGGTTGTCGTCTATGTGGTGAAAAACCCCGTCCTCAGTGTGAACGCCCATTGCTATAACCGGTATTCCCGAGCTGCCCTGTACTTTTGCCGTAACGGTGTAAACCGCGTATTTTATAAGTCCCGCAAGCTCCAGCATATCCATTGCTCCGTAAAGCTTCCGTGATGCGTCAATAATGGTATCGAGGCTGTCCTTGGTTCGGTTTATCTTTTCTATAGAGTCGTTAAGCCTTGCAAAAACTTTCTGGGTCATGTTTCCGAGAACAATGCAAACGACTGCAAACACAATAAATAGAATAAGCCTCGGGAGAAGACCGTAAATAAGTATCTGAGGAAGAGTGCGGAGCGGATCGTCCTGCACTACGAGAAGAGCCGAGCTCAAGAAGTGCGCCGCAGTCATAAATACGGCGGTCTCTACAGTCGTAAAAACCGTAAGTTTTGTGTCAAAGTACATTACAGACAGTATCAGCGGAAAAACAAGCGGCATTATCATGTGAAACGTCAGCACACTGTAGGCAAGGCATATTGCCACCGACGAACACAGCATTACCGAATATTTCATCCAGTTTTCGTACTTTCCGCGTATAATGAGCGCCGATTTCGGGAAAGCCATTATTACCGCAAACGCTGCGGCAATGATCCTGAAAGCGGTTTTGTTTATTATAAACACGCCAAGCTCGTTAAGCGCAAGGACAATACTGAAAAATCCTATGCAAAGCAGAAGTATATTTGAAATATTTCGGGTGGTTTTTTCGTCCGAAGTGGTTAAAATATTGCTGTTCATTTAAATCCCTCTGTAATTTTTTGTAGTTTTGTACTATAATTATATAGGGTGTTATGCAAACATAATGATATTATAGCATATACTGCTTTTATTTTCAAGATGTTTTTTCACCGAAAATACCCGAAGCGGCATAATTCCTGGAATTTTTTATTCATTTTTTTCAAAAAAAGCTTGCAATCCGTAAAAAAGTGTGGTATAATAATTAACATCACAATATTAAGCACAAAAGACCGGAAAGCTCCGGTCTTTTGTGCTGTATGCGGATATTGAAAGGATTGATTCAATGGCAGTAAAAAAAGGAGGCAGGGGCGGAAGCACAGTCTCCGCAGTATACGATATCGCCAAGCCCATAGCCGACAGTCTGGGTCTTAAGATCTGGGACGTGGTTTTTGAAAAAGAGGGTGCGATGTGGTACCTGAGAGTCTTTATAGACAGGCAGGACGGTGCTGTAAGCATGGACGACTGCGAAAATATGACCCGTCCGCTTTCAAAAGCTCTGGACGACGCCGACCCTATCGAGCAGAACTATATGCTTGAGGTGGGCTCCCCCGGTCTGGGCAGGGAGCTGAGGCGTCCCGAACACTTTGAGGAATTTCTGGAGTGTCCAGTAAGGATACGCTATATCCGCGAAACAGACGGCAGAAAGGAGTTTATAGCCATACTTAAAGGGTACTCAAAGGATACGGTCTCAGTAACTGCCGAGGAGGGCGACATCGAGGTAAAGCTTTCCGATACGGCCTTTATACGTCTTTTCGATGACGATCCCGACGAGCTTTTCGGTGATGATGATAACGATGATGAATAATTTCGGAACAGGGGATAATCTTAAAAATCTATCTTTTATCTTCTATTCTCTAATTTATTATAGGAGGAATTCGCAAAAATGAACAAGGAATTTTTTGAGGCGCTGGAAAAGCTTGCGCAGGAAAACGGCATACCCATGGAGCTTCTTACGGAAAAGATAAAGCTGGGTATTTCAAGGGCTGTTAAAAAGGAGTACCCCGACTGCGAGGATTTCAACGTTGAGATCGACCCCGACAAAAAGGTGTTCGAGGTCTCGCTGATGAGAACCGTTGTGGATGACGAACCGCTGGATATGAGCGAAATACACATCGACGAGGCAAGAGCGTCATGCTCCAAAAATGCGGCTGTGGGGGACGTTGTTCCTTTCAAGCTTTCCACGGCTAAGTTCGGACGGGTCGCTGCTCAGAACGCAAAGCAGGCTATCAGAACAGAGCTTAAAGGCTTCGAGAGGGAAAAATACATCAATCAGTTCAGCGACAAGATACACGAGGCGGTTTCGGCTACCGTTCTCAGGGTTGAGCCGGAAAGCGGCAACGCTACTCTCGCTATCGACAAAAACGAGGTGTACTTATTCAAAAATGAGCAGATACCCGGCGAAGTCCTTAAAGAGGGCGACATCGTAAAGCTTTATCTGGTGGACATCATCAATCCCGAAAGGAGACCTATGGTAAAGGTTTCCAGAACTCACAAGGACTTGGTAAAACGGCTTTTCGAGTTGGAAATTCCCGAAATATACGACGGTACGGTGGAGGTAAAAGCGATATCCCGCGAGGCAGGCTCGAGAACCAAGATAGCCGTCTGGTCAAAGGATAAGAACGTCGATCCCGTGGGCGCGTGCATAGGTCCAAAACACAGCCGTATCGGAAACATCGTCAACGAGCTTTGCGGTGAAAAGATAGACATTATCGTTTATGACGAAGATCCCGCAGTGTTTATTGCACACGCTCTTTCTCCCGCGGATGTGGTAAGCGTTACTGTTGAGGAGGGCGAGCAGAAGACCTGCACAGTGGTAGTTCCAAACAGTCAGCTTTCCCTTGCCATAGGCAACAGGGGACAGAACGCAAAGCTTGCGGCAAGGCTTACGGGCTATAAGATCGACATAAAGCCCGAAAATCCCGTGGAATAAGGTCGTGATGCAATGGCGGCAATAAAAAAAATACCTATGAGAATGTGTCTCGGCTGCGGAGAGATGAAGCCGAAAAAGGAGCTTATCAGAGCGGTGAAAGCTCCTGACGGAAGCGTTTCAATAGACCTGACGGGAAAAAAATCGGGAAGAGGCGCTTACATCTGCCGCAGTACGGAATGCTTCGGAAAAGCAAGAAAGGCAAGAAGATTTGAAAAAGCGTTCTCCTGCCGTATTTCCGACGAGGTGTACGACGGAATGGAAAAGGAGCTGACCGAAGATGAACAATGCGGAAAAGCTTAACGGACTGTTCGGATCGCTTACGATATGCCGAAAAGCAGGACAGCTTGCAATGGGCTTTGATCCCATGAAAGAGGCTCTGGACGCGGGAAAGGCACACGCGGTCATTATCGCGGCGGACATTTCCCCAAAAACCGAAAAGGAGGTACGCTTCTTTTCGGAAAAGCATGGGGTTCCCGTTAGGAAAACGGAAATGACGCTGGAGGGAATAAACCGCGCTCTCGGCAAAAAAGCGGGTATTCTTACTATATGCGGAGAGGGCTTCGCGGAAAAGATACTGAGAATTTGCGGGGGCGAAAACTGAGTCGGCGCATATGACGGAACGTTCAGGTTCCGAACCGATAAAATAAAAGCGCATAACATAAATCAAAACTCATCAAAACGGAGGGTATACAGCCTATGAGTACAATTAAACAGACAAAGCTTAAAATAAACGACGTCGCCAAGGATCTGGGGATAACTGGTCAGGCGCTTTCGGATTTTCTTAAAGAAAAGCTTGATGTTGCAAAGAAGCCGGCGGCTTCGCTTACGCCTGAAGAAATGAACGTCGTTCTGGAACACTTTTCCCAGAACAATCAGGTGGATTCCTTTAACGAATACTTTGCCATGAGGAATCTTCCCAGAACAGAAAAGAAACCGGAAAAGAAAACCGTTAAAAAGCCTGCTGCAAAGAACGAGGAAAAAAACGAGGGCAAGAACGTAAAGCCTGTTTCGGAAAAGCCGTCCAAAACCGAAAAATCGGCGGAAATAAAGGCTGAGACCATACAGTCCGGCAAGCCCGAAACCGAGTCTGCTACTAAAACGGAAACGGCAGAAAAACGTGAGAAACAGACTGCGAAGCCGGAAGTTATTAAGCCCGAATCCAAAAAAGAAGAAAAACAGGATAAGCAGAATAACCACTCCAAACCCGCTGCACAGCAGACTCACGTACAGCAGAGCAAGCAGAACGAAAATAAAAAGGAACGCTTCAACACCCAGCAGGTACTGGGCGGCGACAAGAAGAAAAAGCCGGAACAGAAGCAGTCTAAACAGCCTGCTGAGCAGTCCAACAAGAAGAAGCTGGACGTTAAGTTTGCGGACAGTTCCGCAGTTGTGGATCAGAAGATACACAAGATCGACACCCGCGGCTCCTATGTTGAAATGGATAAGTACAACGAAAAGTACGACAATATGGCAAACGCTTCGGGCGGCGGAGGCAGAAAGAAAGACAATTTCTCCAAAAAGCAGAAGCTTACCCAGAAGTCCCAGCAGAGAAAGAACCAGCAGTACTCCAACAAGCGCGAGACCGAGGCGGAGAAGCTCCGCAGACTGGAGCTGGAGCGCGCGAGAAAGCAGCAGCTCAAGGTGCTTATTCCCGACGAGATAGTGGTTTCCGAGCTTGCTTCGAGACTTAAAGTTACCGCTACCGAGGTAATCAAAAAGCTCATGCAGCTTGGCGAGATGTGCACAATAAATCAGGTAATCGATTTCGACACCGCATCTCTCGTTGCGGAGGAGCTGGGCGCAAAGGTAGAGAAAGAAGTAATCGTTACGATCGAGGAGCGTCTTATCAACGACAGTGACGACGACGGCGAGGGCGTAGAGCGCGCTCCCGTAGTAGTGGTAATGGGTCACGTCGATCACGGCAAGACCTCATTGCTCGATAAGATAAGGAATGCGAACGTTACCTCTACCGAGGCGGGAGGAATCACCCAGCATATCGGCGCGTACCGCGTTACCTGCAAGGGCAAGGAGATCACGTTCCTGGATACTCCCGGTCACGAGGCGTTTACCTCCATGAGAGCCAGAGGAGCCTCTGTTACGGATATCGCTATCCTTGTGGTAGCCGCCGACGACGGTATCATGCCCCAGACGGTAGAGGCTATCAACCACGCGAAAGCTGCGGGAGTTTCCATTATCGTTGCTATTAACAAAATGGATAAAGAGGGAGCAAATCCCGACGCTGTAAAACAGAAGCTTACCGAATACAACCTTGTTGTTGAGGAATGGGGCGGCGACGTTATCTGCGTTCCCGTTTCCGCAAAGACAGGAGAGGGTATCGACGAGCTGCTTGAAAACGTGCTTCTTGTTGCCGAGGTAGCGGAGCTCAAAGCAAATCCCAACCGCCTTGCAAAGGGAGCGGTAATTGAAGCGCGCCTAGACAAGGGAAGAGGCCCTATCGCAACGCTGCTTGTTCAGAACGGTACTCTCCGTACCGGTGATATCATTATTGCGGGTACTGCCGTTGGACGCGTCCGCGTTATGACAAATGACAACGGCAAAGTCGTTAAGGAAGCAGGTCCATCCTATCCTGTTGAGATAACCGGTCTTGCGGAAGTTCCTTCTGCGGGCGACACATTCAACGCAGTTGAGGACGAACGTCTTGCAAGAGAGCTTGTTGAACAGCGCAAGCATGAGGCTAAGCAGGAGCAGTTCAAGCAGTACCAGAAGGTAACGCTTGACAACCTGTTCAGTCAGATCGAGCAGGGCGAGATCAAGGAGCTGCCCATTATCGTCAAGGCTGACGTTCAGGGCTCGGTCGAAGCTGTTAAGCAGTCCCTTGAAAAGCTTTCCAACGAGGAAGTCCGCGTAAAAGTTATTCACGGCGCAGTTGGCGCTGTTTCCGAGGGAGACGTTATGCTCGCAAACGCTTCAAACGCTATTATCGTCGGATTCAACGTCCGTCCTGACCCCGTTGCCGCAGACAGCGCCGAAAGAGACGGTGTGGATATCCGTCTGTACAGAATCATTTACGACGCTATCGAAGAAATAACCACGGCTATGAAGGGTATGCTTGCTCCCAAGTTCCGCGAGGTAAATCTTGGCCGTGTTGAAGTACGTCAGGTTTATAAGATATCTAACGTCGGCATGGTTTCGGGTTCTTACGTGCTCAGCGGAAAGATCACCAGAAACGCGGAGATACGCGTTGTCCGCGACGGAATCATTGTGGCGGACGACAAGATGTCCAGCCTGAAGCGTTTCAAGGACGATGTTAAGGAGGTAGCCGAGGGCTACGAATGCGGTATCACTCTGGAAAAATTCAGCGACGTTCATGTAGGCGATATTTTTGAGGCATACTATATGGAGGAATACCGCCCTGATTAAGCGGGAAGCCTCTGCGGGCACTTGCACACAGTGCAGGAAAGTCACATCCCGCTATAAAATACTGAGATCATCGGTATTGTGCAGCCTCCTCAAGGGGGCTGCAGGGTTTGTCGTATACAATTCAATAATTAAAAAGGAGTTTTGCATTAATGCCGAACTTTAGAAACGGACGGCTGTCCGAAGATATAAAGCGTGAAATATCAGGTCTTATCCGTGAGGAGATAAAAGATCCCCGCGTAAGTTCCGGTCTTGTCTCTGTGGTGAGAACCGAGCTTTCCGGCGACAATTCCCACTGCAAGGTATATATTTCCAGCCTTGACGGTGAGGAAGCCGCAAGGACGGCGGTAAAGGGTCTGGAAAGCGCGTCGGGCATGATGAAGCGGCAGATATCCAATAAGCTGCACCTGAGGAAATGTCCCGAACTGAAATTTATTGCCGACAATTCTATCGAGCATTCCGCGGAGATAGCCAAAATGCTTGAAAAAATCGAGGAAACCGAAAACGACGGCGGGACTGAATGACCGAACCGGTTATTCGGTCTGCACATAAAGGAGTGAGACGTTATGACCGCTGATCTTGCCGGTCTTAAAGAAACTGCGGAATTTCTCGCAAACCGTGATAATTTCTATATCCTGACCCACCAAAGCCCCGACGGAGACACTATGGGCAGCGGCTTCGGGCTGTGCTATGCTCTCCGCAAGGCGGGGAAAAAGGCAAACGTGCTGTGTTCCGACGATTTTCCCAAAAGATACAGCTTTATGTACGAGGGCTACGAACCTCAGAAATTCACTCCCGAAACTATCGTGGCGGTGGACGTTGCGGACAGAAAGCTGCTTGGAACGCGTCTGAACGGCTATGCGGATTACGTTGATCTGTGCATAGACCACCATGTTTCAAACGAGCGTTATGCGAAAAGTCTGCTGCTTTACCCCGACGCCTCCGCTACCTGCGAGGTGCTGTTTCAGGTGCTGACCGAAATGGGTGCGGAGCTTGACAAGCGCATTGCCGAATGTCTTTACACGGGGATAGCCACCGACACAGGCTGTTTCAAGTACGCCAATACTACAAGGCTTGCGCACATTATCGCCTCGGAGCTTATGGAGCAGGGTGTAGATATCGAGCGCATAAACCGCGAAATGTTTGACATAAAGAGCAAAGCGAGGCTCAAGGTAGAGCAGTATATAAATTCCGCAATGGAATATTATCTGGACGACAAGTGCGCTATGGCCGCGGTAACTCTGGATACTATACGCAAGGCGGGTCTTGCGCAAGAGGAATTTGAGGGAATTGCCGGAATGAGCGTTCAGCTTGAGGGAGTTCAGGTGGGCGTCATTATCAAGGAAAAGGACGAGGGCAAGTTCAAGGTGTCAATGCGCTCCGCCTCGGATATAGACGTGTCCGCCATATGCGCCAAGTTCGGCGGAGGAGGCCATGTCAAGGCGGCGGGCTGCACTCTGGAGGGCGATCTGTCCGACGTTAAGCTGCGGCTTCTGTCGGGAATAGCTCCAGAAATGGGTATAGACCTATGGCTGGCGTAACCATGAGCACGGAGCTTTGCGGGATTATCTGCGTGAATAAGCCAGCAGGCTTCACAAGCTTTGACGTTATCGCAAAAATGCGGGGGATACTTAAAATGAAGCGTCTCGGTCACGCAGGTACCCTCGACCCTATGGCTACGGGGGTGCTTCCCGTTTTTGCGGGACGGGCAGCCAAAGCCTGCGATATACTTCCCGACCATGACAAGACCTATCGGGCGGGATTCCGCTTGGGCGTTTCCACCGACACGCAGGACAGCACGGGAACGGTTTTATCCGAAAGCGGTACCGCTGTTCCGAGGGACAGGCTTTTGTCCGTGCTGGAAAGCTTTCGGGGAAGCATTGAGCAGATACCGCCTATGTACTCGGCTGTGTCGGTGAACGGAAAGCGTTTGTACGAGCTTGCCAGAGAGGGCAAGACGGTGGAACGTCCCGCAAGGACTGTTACGGTATATTCACTGGAGCTTTCGGACTACGATGAGGAGAGCCGCAGCGGCACGCTGGAGGTCTCCTGCTCAAAGGGTACCTATATCCGAACGCTGATAAATGACATCGGAGACGCTTTAGCGTGCGGAGGGATAATGACATCTCTTGTGAGAACTCACGCATGTGGATTTTCCCTTGAGGACTGCGTTACACTTGAGCAGCTCCAGAAGGCGGCGGAGAACGGCGGCGATTTCCTGCCGTTTATAAAGCCTATTGAGGACGTGTTTGCGGACTTTCCCGCGCTGCACCTTAAAGGTGCGCAGGAAAGAATGTACAGAAACGGCGTAAAGCTTGACCTTGACAGGATACGCGTCCCCGCAAAATCGGAGCGGATAAGGGTTTACGGCGAGAGCGGCTTTATAGGCACAGCCGTACCCGACAATGAAAACGGTATTTTGAAAGTTGAAAGAAACTTTTATTTATAGTATAAACTTCCGAGAGAGGAGGGCACGTTTTCCCGAAGAGGAAAGCGGTCGTGTTTATGATAGATCTGACGGGAACAAACAGCGTTCCCGACGGCGGAACAGTCGTCGCCATGGGACTTTTTGACGGACTTCATTACGGTCACCGCACAGTTATACGGTACGCGGCGGATATCGCGGGCAGAACTCCCGGAGCTGAGCCTGCGGTGTTTACTTTCGATACAGCGAGCGTTACGTCAAAAGGAACGGGCGGTGTGGACTATATCCTTTCCCGCGATATGAAGTTCGAGCTGCTGGAGGGTCTCGGGGTCAAATATGTGTACTCCCCCGATTTTGCCAATTTTAAGGATCTGGACGGAGACGGGTTCATTCAGCTTGTCTTGTGCGATAAATTCAACGCGAAATGCGCCGTATGCGGAGAGGATTTCCGCTTCGGCAAGGGCGCGAAATGGGGAGTCAGAGAGCTTGACGGACTTTGCAGAAGACACGGCATAAAGCTGTACTCCGTGCCCAAGGTAACGGAAAACTTCGGCGAAAGGATATCCTCCACAATGATACGCGGTCTTATCCGCGAGGGGAAAATAGAACGCGCCAATCTGCTTATGGGTTCGGGTTTTGCTTTGAAGCTGCCCGTTGCTTACGGAAGAAAGCTGGGCAGGACTCTTGATTTTCCTACCATAAACCAGTACTTTCCAAAACGGCAGATCGTACCCAAATACGGCGTATACGCTTCGCGGACGGAGGTCTGCGGAGGTATCTACAAAAGCGTTACAAACATCGGCGTGAAGCCTACCGTAGGCAGTGACGCCCCTCTTGCGGAGACCTACATAATAGACTATTCGGGAGAGGAGCTTTACGGCGAAACGGCCAAGGTAACTCTTACTGCGTTTCTGCGTCCTGAACGGAAATTTGCAGACGTGGACGAGCTTAAAGCCTGTATTGCCGCGGACGTTGAAAAAGCGCGAACTGTTCCCGATAAGATACGGCTTCTTTGCGAGACTCAACCAAACGGAGACGCTGCCGAGAAATAAAACTGAAAGGACATGATCCGGAATGAAAACAGAAAACGTCAGAACGCGGTTTGCTCCCAGTCCTACTGGCTTTATGCACATAGGCAACTTGCGCACCGCGCTGTACACATATATTATCTCAAAAAAATACGGAGGAAAATTTATACTCCGCATTGAGGACACTGATCAGGGACGTTATGTTGAGGGCGCTACCGACGTTATCTACGATACCCTGAGAAAGTGCGGTCTTCAGTGGGACGAGGGTCCCGATATCGGCGGACCGGTCGGTCCCTATGTTCAGTCGGAGAGAATGGGTATTTTCAAGGAGTATGCCGAGCAGCTTGTAAAGTCGGGACACGCTTACTATTGCTTCTGCACAAAGGAGCGCATGGAGCAGGTTCACGAGGAGCAGAAAGCAAAGGGCATTACGCCCACCTACGACCGTCACTGCCGTGACCTGCCCAAGGAAGAAGTTGACAGGCTTCTTGCAGAAGGCACTCCCTACGTTATCAGGCAGAAGATACCCCTTGACGGCGAGACAACATTCCACGACGAGCTTTACGGAGACATAACAGTCCCCAACGCCGACCTGGACGACCAGATACTGCTGAAAGCCGACGGTATGCCCACCTACAACTTTGCAAACGTTGTGGACGACCATTTAATGGGAATTACCCATGTTGTACGCGGAAACGAGTACCTGTCCTCCGCGCCGAAATACAATCTTCTGTATGAGGCTTTCGGCTGGGAGATACCCGAATATATCCATGTTGAGCGTATCATGAGGGACGCTACACATAAGCTTTCAAAGCGGGACGGAGACGCTTACTTCGGCGATTTTGTTGAAAAAGGCTACTATATTCCCGCAATACTGAACTATATCGCGCTTCTGGGCTGGGCTCCCAAGAGCGAACAGGAAATCTTCACTCTTGACGAACTTATCAAGGAATTTGACATCGGCGGACTTTCCAAATCCCCAGCTATCTTCGACCCCGTCAAGATGACCGCGATCAATGCGGAGTGGCTGAGAAAGCTTCCCCATGAGGAGTTCAAGGCTTTGGCTCTGCCCTATATAAGGCAGACCTGCAAGCGGGAGGATATTGACCTTGACGTGCTTGTAAAGACCTTGCAGCCACGAACTGAGCTGCTGTCAGATATCCCCGAAAAGGTCGATTTCATTGACGAGCTTCGTGAATACGATAACGAGCTGTTCTTTAACAAGAAGATGAAAACCAGCGCGGAAACGGCTCTGCCCGCATTGCAGGAGGTACTGCCTGTACTGGAGAATATTTCCGGGGAAAACTGGAACGAGGAAAATATTCACGCCGCCGTATTCGCCGAGATAGAAAAGCTGGGCGTAAAAAACGGCTGGGTGCTTCTGCCTATGAGAGCCGCGCTTTCGGGCAAGGCAATGACTCCCGGCGGAGGGATAGAGCTTGCGGCGATACTGGGGAAAAACGACAGTATCGCGCGCATTAAAAAAGCTTTGGAACAGTTGTCCTGAGTATTTTGTGTGTACAGATAATTTGTTCCGTTAAGTTTGTTAATTTTTATTAACCTGTCACAGGTTATACACATTATGCTGATAAAATATGGAACGTATTATTATGATAACGTAAAAAATCCTAAAAGGAGGTCTGCTGCATGATAGAAGTTCAGAACCTTACAAAGCAGTACGGCGCAAAAAAAGCTGTGGACAGCCTTACCTTTACCGTGAACGACGGGGAGATACTCGGTTTCCTCGGACCAAACGGCGCGGGCAAGTCCACGACCATGAATATGCTTACGGGGTACATTTCCTCAACGTCGGGAAAGGCGCTGATAAACGGAGTTGATATTCTTGACGACCCCATTAACGCAAAGAAAAATATAGGTTATCTCCCCGAGATACCTCCACTCTATCTTGACATGACGGTCAAGGATTATCTCAATTTCGTGTATGACCTGAAAAAATGCAAAATTCCGCGCAAAGCTCACCTTGAAGACGTTTGCGGACTTGTCAAGATAACCGACGTTTACGAACGTATAATCCGAAATCTTTCAAAGGGCTACAAGCAGAGAGTGGGTCTTGCACAGGCCTTGATAGGAAATCCCCCTATCCTTATCCTGGACGAGCCTACGGTAGGTCTCGACCCCAAGCAGATAATCGAGATAAGAACGCTTATCAAAAAGCTTGGCAAAAAGCACACGGTTATTCTGTCCTCACACATTCTGCCCGAGATACAGGCGGTGTGCGACAGGGTAATAATCATCAACAAGGGAAAGATTGCTGCGGACGATACCACGGAAAATCTTACCAAAAATATTACGACCGATCACAGGCTCATAGCCAGAATCGACGGAGCGCGTGAGGAAGTCCTGAAAACAATAAAGGGCATTTCCGGGGTAATTTCCGTTTCAGCAGATATGGAGCGGGAAAAGGGCGTGTACGACTACGAGATAGAGACAAAAGAAGACGCTGATATCCGCCGCGAGCTATTTAAGAGAGTTGCGGCAAGAAACTGGATAATTTTAGGACTCAAATCCTCCGAGATGACCTTGGAGGACATCTTCCTGAAAATAACAATGGACGACAGCTTTGAGCTGAAAATGAAAAAGTCCTCCGGGTATAAAGAGGAGACGGCTTCCGCAGATGAAGAAAAATTCTCTGCTGAGGAAAACAGCGGGAAAACCGCAGATGAAAATTCAAAGGAGGCTGAGGAATAATGGGCGCAATTTTCAGGCGCGAGCTGAAGGCTTATTTCACCTCGCCTATTGCTTACATTTTCATTACCGTGTTCTATCTTTACACGGCGACTTACTTTGTCAACTATAATGTTTACTACGGTCTGACGGATATGTCCTATGTTTTCCAGTGCGCGTTCAATATCCTGATGATACTGCTGCCCCTGCTTACCATGCGGCTGTTTACCGAGGAAAAACGGCAGAAAACCGACCAGTGTCTGCTTACGGCTCCCGTAAATCTTTTCTCCGTGGTAATGGGAAAATTTCTTGCGGCGACCTGTGTTTTCATTTGCGCAATAGCTGTTTATGCGGTATATGCTGTAGTTCTTTTCGGACTTTCAGGATATCTTGCGTGGGCTACCGTTATCGGAAATTTAGCGGCTCTTGTTATGCTCGGCGCAAGCTTTATAGCTATCGGTCTGTTTGTATCCGCAATGACGGAAAGTCAGGTGGTGGCGGCAATAATCAGCTTCATCATAATAATGTTTTTCTTTATGATAGATATGCTTTCGGGTATCGTTCAGGTCGAATGGCTAAGAACTGTTATGGTGTCGCTGGGATTTTACAGCAGGTATGCCGAGTTTTCCACGGGACTTTTCAGCGTGCCAAACATTATTTTCTTTGTCAGCATAATTTTCATATTTAACTTTCTCACGGTGCGCGCTCTTGAAAAGCGCCGCTGGGCGTGACAGTTCATAACTGAGAAAGGAGCTATTGCTATGAAAATAAATACCAAAAAGCTTAAGTACGGTACGGCTGCAATGGCGATAACCGTTGCGGTTATCGTGCTTGTGATCCTTATAAACGTAATAGTCGCGCTGTTTGCGGACAGGGTGAACATGAACCTTGACCTTACTCCCAACAAGGACTTCGCTATTACCGATGAGACAAAGGATTATCTTGCAAAGCTGAACGAAAAGGTGGAAATATGCACTACCGTTGACGAGACCTACTTCCAGACCTCGGAAAGCAAATATATCAAGCAGGCGTACGAGGTGCTGAAAAAGTATGCTGCGGGAAGCGATAAAATATCCCTCAATTTTATAGATATGACAGTAAACCCGACATACGTTGACAAGTATAAGCAGTACTACAGCGGAAGCATTTCCGAGAACAGCATCGTGCTTTTCAACGAGGACACCAAGCGTATAAGAGTTATTTCTGTAAACGACCTGTTCAATACCGAGATAAACTACTACACAATGTCCCAGAGTATCGTTTCCTCAAAGGCGGAAAAGACCCTTACGTCGGCGATAATGTATATCACCGACCCGGATCCCAAAACTGCGGTTTATCTTGATATCATCACCGAAAGCGCAGTAGAAGGAAACGTCCGGTCAATGCTCGAGGACGACGGATTCGACGTTGTGAAAATTGACCCTCTTACGGAGGAAATTCCCGCGGAGGCTTCGCTTATCATTGTAAATTCTCCGCTGAACGACTTTTCCGAGGAACTGGTGGACAAGCTCTACAACTTCATGGAAAACGACGGAAACTACGGAAAAAACATGATATACCTTGCAAGCACGTCCCAGAATTCCACACCGAATATCGACGCTTTCCTGGCTGAATGGGGAGTCAAGGTAGTCAGCGGTATTGTCAGCGACAGCAATCAGCAGAATATACTTGCAGGCTCCGGCGGCTACGGCTTTGTTACCTACATCGGCGACAGCGGCACTATCTCCACCGGAGACGGTTCGGAGACAAGCTATACTGGAGGCATTCCCGACGAGACTCTTGAAAATCCCGTGGCAGCCGCTTATGTCAGACCTCTTGAAATTCTTTTTGAGCACCGCGGAAATGTTTCGGCGTACTCGCTGCTTAATACCGCGGAGACAGGCTACTACCTGACTGAGGAAATGACCAGAGAGTATGCTGAAACAGGCGTTATGCCCGAGATCGAGGAAAAAAGCATACCCCTTATGACTCTTTCCAGCAAGTACGTTTTCAAGGACAACGAGCAGCTTCTCTCCAATATTCTTGTTATAGGTTCGGATTATGTGCTCAACAACGGCTATACAAGCCAGACCTATTTCAACAACGGAGATTATTTTATTTCAATAATAAATAAGGTTTCCGGAAAGGAAAGCGGTATTGACATTCTTGACAAAGACCTTTCCGGACAGACCTATCAGGCTACCGAATCCCAGATTTCGGCTATGAGAGTAGTATTTATGTTTGTTGTTCCGGGAGCGGCGGCTGTTATCGGGATCGCCGTATGGCTCAGGAGGAGACACAAGTAATGAAAAAAAATATCAGGTTAATAATTATTATCTGCGTTATCGCGGCGGTTCTCGGAGGAGCGGCGTTCCTGCTGATGAAAACGGCTCCCGAGGAAGAGGAGACTGACTCCGGCGAGGAGGAGGTAACCACCTCGCTTCTGTACGACAAGGCTCCGGGCGATCTTGCAAAGCTTACTGTCGAAAACGAGAAAGGCACATATGAGGTGATACGCGTTGGAGATGGCGACTCTTCGGTATGGACTGTGGCTTCGATAGCCAATCTCCCTCTCAGCGGAAGCGTTATGACAAAGCTTGTGGAAAATTCTTCGAGCCTTACCGCGCAGCAGACCGTAGTCGAAGCTCCCGAGGACATCTCCATTTACGGTCTGGATACTCCCTCGGCTACCTTTACCGCAGAATTTTCCGACAGTAGCAATACCGTTAAAAAGCTTATCATCGGAAACCTTACTCCGGAGGAAACAAAACGCTACGTTATGCTTGAGGGCGATCCTAAGGTCTACACCGTATTCAACACGGCTCTCAGCTGTTTTCTTGAGGACAAGTACGCTCTTATAAACAAAACCGTTTACAGCGTTCAGGCTTCCAAGGACGAGAACGATACTACCGACTACAGCAGAATAAACAAGCTGACGGTAAGCCGCGCTGACATTGATTACGACATTGTTATCGAGTACGACGTGCGTCTTGACGATGAAGACAGCATGGTGGCAAACTCTTCGACCTATGTTCTGAGCGAGCCTGTTTTCCGAGACCTTAACCCCGAGACGTCTTCGGGTGTTACAAGCGGTATCTTCGGACTCACCGCAAGCGATCTTGCCGTGCTCAATCCCAACGAGGATGACCTTGAAAAAAGCGGCATGAACACTCCGGCGGCTGAGGTAACAGCTGAAATAAACGGCGGAGACGTTCTCCACTTCAGAATAGGAAACGAGTTTATCAATGAAGAAGGAAAAAAAGAGGGCAGATTCGTTTATGTGGACGGAATCGACATTATCTATATTTTTACGGAAAGCAGTCTGCCGTGGCTGACCGTAAAGCCTTTGGATATCGTTACCACGATGTACACAAGCAATTATGTGTACGACCTCGAAAAGCTGAATATTATGTGCGAAAGCAAGGATATGAGATTTGAATTTGCGGGAGGCGCAGACGATTTCGCGGTTACTCTCAACGGCGAAGCAGTTGACGGAGACGCTTTCAAAAATCTTTACCAGTTTATCCTGCGCGCTCCCAGCAGCGAGCTTTATTTCGAGGACGTTTCAGCAGAACCCGCGCTCACTGTGGAGATCGTCACAAAGGACGGTGGCGGAGACTTTATTGAATTTATCCCCGTCGGAAACAGACAGGCGGTCGTACGCCTTAACGGAGAATCCAAGTACAGATGTCAGCAATCCTACGTTGACAGGTTCATCAAAAACCTTGAGCTTTATGAAAACGGTCAAGAAATTGTAATTAACTGGTAAATTGGTTTGACAACGGATTTCGACGTGCTTTTTGTCCGAAACACGGTATACTGGTAAGGCTGCCCGTTCAGGGCGAGGCAAAGCGGCAGAAAAACAAGGACGGCCGAATCCCTGATTGCTTTTCGCCGACCCGCAGAATTATGCGGAAAATTTTTGCAGGTTTTTTATAAATTTCTGTTGAAATTATGAAAATAATATGTTATAATTATTTCAGGAGGCTTATAAAAAGAATATCAGACGGCAAAGCAGTAAGCCTTCGATATTATTCAACACATTGATACGGAATATAAATGCCTGCACAAATCGACTAACCGACAAGAAAAGGAGGAAACGCAATGGCAGAAACAAAAACTGTTCAGACAAACGAGGAGACCGCCAAGGGAAACAACTTTCTCAGCTATAAGGGATATCCTCTTGTAAGAAACAAGGACGAGATATATTACGGGAACATGAACGACGAATATGTCATATGGATGCAGATAACCGAAAAAACCAAGATCGGCGATCTGGATGTGGCGAGCAGAGTCAAGATCTACAAAATGGCTACCGATGAAAAGCTTTCGCCAATGGAGGCTATCAAAAAACAAAGCGAGAAAAACAGCCTTTACGAGGCTTTGGATATCGCTTACGCATGGCTTTCAAGGCAGTAAAATTTTTGTTAAACCTCTATGCAAAAATCACAGGATTTCATATGAAATTCTGTGATTTTTTTTACAAATTCAAGCCAATTAATTAATTGTTTTTGATTTATTAATTATTTGTACATTGTTAGATTTGTCCGATTATGATATAATTATTACAGAAAATTTCGGGAGGGGAGAAAATGGAGAGAAACGGAATTGTTGCTCTGGTTTCGTGCGGTACAGACAATCTGTACAATAATCCGTTTGTGCAAAGCTTTTCAGATGAATGCGCGGAACTGGGTCTTAACGTGCTCTGGTTTCAATCCCTGTCAAATAAATATGACGGCGACGCTTACGACGTCGGCGAAATGAATATATTCAAGCTGATAAATTTTGATATTATAGACGCTCTTGCGCTTATGTCTATTACATTGGTGGATAAGGGATCCGTTATGGACGAACTTATCCAAAAGGCGCGCAGCCATAATATCCCGATCATTTCCATGGACGTTGAACTGGATTCGGCTTACTGTATTTCCCAAGGCTATGAGGAAGCGCTGAAAGAGGTTATCCGCCATGTTATTACAGAGCATGGAGCAAAGGATATAAAGTTCATGAGCGCAATGAAGGGAAACGATGTTTCAGACGCTCGGGAAGAGGTTTTCCGCAGCGTTATGGCGGAGTACGGTCTCGAAGTGACCGGGGACAGCATCGATTACGGATACTTCTGGTGGGCTTCAGCTGCTGAAGCTGTACAAAGACATTATGATAAATTTCATTCTATGCCCGAAGCCTTTATCTGCGCCAACGATTCAATGGCTGTGGGAGTATGTTCAAAGCTAAATGATTTGGGATACCTTGTTCCCGACGACGTTATCGTTACCGGTATGGACGGTATTCCGGAGGGAGATACGCATTTCCCCTCCATAACCACGCTGAAAAGAAATATAACTGAAACAGGAAAAATCGCCGCGCAGCGCGCTCTGCAGCTCATAAAGGGAGAGATTCCCTGCGCAGGAAGCGAAACGGTTGACGGCACTATACTGTACCGCGAATCCTGCGGCTGCAAGGCAGCAAGACTTTCAACGGAAGATAACAGGCTTAAGCACGAGCTGTACGAACAGGTTGACCTGTGGAACGGTTTTTCCGACTCTATCGTGCATATGTCCGAGGCGGCTACAGGCAGCTACTCATTTGATGAAACGCTCGAAAGGATAAAGCCGTTCCTGAAAGATATGTGGACAAAGGAGTGCTGGCTGTGTATATGCGGCAACTTTGTGTCGGGGGTTGAAAGACTTGAGGACGTTTACCGGTCCTATGATGTTTACCAGAAGGATGGCTACAGCGACAGAATAGGTTATGTACTGCACGGCGTCGATGATAAATTTTATGATTTTGCGGAACCGTTCAATACTGCGGAGCTTCTTCCCGATTTTAAAGGCCTTATAAAAAAGTACGACAATCTCACGTTCCTGCCCCTTCATTTCCAGGACAGGGCTATCGGATATGTAGCGTTTGAGTTTAAATCTGTTGACAGGAACTTCCATCTGCTCCATTCTTTGATAACCAATATAAGCAGAGTACTTGAAAATGCGCGCATACAGTCCGAGTTGAAAAATGTGGTTGGCAGACTTGAGGAAATGTACATACGCGACTCTATGACGAATCTCTATAACCGCCGCGGCTTTTATCAGTTTACTCCAAAGCTTTACGCTAAGTGCATTGCAGACGGCAGAGGCTTTATGATAGTTTCGGTCGATCTTGACAACCTTAAGGGAATAAACGATACGTACGGTCATCACGAGGGTGACAACGCTATCACGACCATTGCAAAAGCTCTTGGCGCGGCTTCCGGAAGGAACGATATTGTTGCGAGGTTTGGCGGAGACGAATACATAGCAGCAGGAATATGTCTTACCGATAATTATGCCGAGGATTTCCTGAACCGCTTCAAGCAGTATTTGGATAATTACAACGCGTCGTCCGGCAAGCCTTATCTTATCGAGGCAAGCTGCGGCACCTGCTCCCTGTCGCCCGCTTCAGAGAAATCCATAGACGAGTTTATCAAATCGGCAGACGAGCTTATGTATGCTCAGAAAGCCATTCACCGTATGCACCGCGGTTATTCAAGAGAAAGAATGTAAATTCGGCGGACAGCCGTAACAATCGGGTCACAGGCTGTCCGTTGTTTTGTTTGGTCGGAATCAGTATTATTTGTTTATACAAATAGCAGATTTCCGGTACTATGCAAATAGTGCCGGGAATCTGCTGTTTGTATAATTTAAATCATTTTCCTATGTTCGGAAGTACTATTCGCAGCTTGAACCATTCAACTGCAACGCCATAATCAAGAACTGCGTTATTTTTTTCGTACAAAGGAAGGAATGCTTCAATACCTGTTCCGTAACTATGATCGTGCCTTCGCTCCCTGCGTAATTTGTTTTTAAACACTGGTGATACGATGGCTTTTAATATAAAGACCTGATAGAATAAACGTCTCGAACATTGCGTTCGGGACGTTTATTTTTTGCATTTGAAATCATAAACAAAAGTTTTTCGGGAAAGATATTTCCGTATAAAAAATTGTTCGGGAGAATGTGCTATGAAAAATTTTGTATTTTCAGAAAAAAATAAAAGCGGTTCGCCCGCCATAGAGCGGGTATCCGCATTCGGACGGGTATCCGCTCTGGCATTTGTACTGACGGTCTGCGGGCTTTTCTGCCTGAGGTTTGCGGAGGACAGCTTTGACGCTGAAAGCGTAGACGTGAAAAGTACCGTTACTTTATCAAAAGAGGATACCGAGCTGTCCGTACCGGAGATCGTGAAAAAAGCCAAACCGTCGGTTGTGGGAATATCCTCCGCGTTCGGGGAGGATTCCGTAGGGACGGGCACAGGCATAATCATGTCGGAGGACGGATACATTGTCACAAACGCGCACGTTGTGCAGGATTCGTCCGACGGAAAGCATACCCCTGCGGAAAGCGTAACGGTGGTGCTTGCGGACAAAAGTGAGTATCCCGCGCAGGTAATCGGAGCGGACAGTCGTACCGATCTTGCTGTGGTGAAAATAAACGGAAACGGAAAAAACTTTTCCGCTGCTGAATTTGGCGACAGCTGCAGGCTTGCCGAGGGAGAATTGGCTGTAGCTATCGGAAATCCCCTGGGTTTTGAGCTTTACGGTTCGATCACTTGCGGGATAATCAGCGCTCTTGACCGCACTATCACTATTGACGAGTACGAAATGACCCTTATCCAGACCGACGCCGCAATTAATCCAGGCAACAGCGGAGGTCCGCTGCTTAACCGTTTCGGACAGGTGGTGGGTATAAATTCCAGCAAAATAATTTCTGATCACGCCGAGGGACTGGGCTTTGCTATACCAATAAGCTCCGCAAGACCGGTTATCGACGATCTGATAGAGAACGGTTACGTTACAGGCAGACCACGCATAGGCATAAGCGGCGAGGATATAGGCGAGGAAAACGCACGGTACTACGATCTGCCGGAGGGAGTTTACGTCAGGTTTATTGAGAAAAACTCGGCAGCCGATGCGGCTGGCATTGAAGTGGGGGACATCATTGTCGCCGCAGAGGGAGAGATGATCAAGACCATGGCAGAGCTGAACAAGGTCAAAGAAAGGTTCGGCTCCGGAGATAATATGACGGTTACGGTTTTCCGCGGGGAGGAAAAGATTGACATAAGGCTTGTTCTCAGCGAGGAAAACGGTCACGCTGCGATGTAGATTTCCGACAGGGTTTTTTCGTTAAAAACGAAGGTAAGTTCTGTTATGCCTCCCTCAAAAAAGCTGTGGGTGAGAGTAGTTTCCCCTTCTCCGTAAACGCTGTTGGCAATGCCGATAATATCGGGGATATCTTCTGGTTTTGCGCTGAAATCAACTCCGTACAGTGAAAAGTCCGCGGGAGCGCTTTCACGCTTGAATCGCAGGGCGGTTATTACCGTTCGGGTGTTTTCGATATCGCCATTATTTTCAGCGCTTACGGACGCTTCCGCATACGAACCGTCGGGCAGGATAAGCATACCGTCCGAAAGAATGAGATCGGACTCGTCTTCAAGGGTACACGGAAGCGTACGGTTTTTCCCGCAGAAAAAAAGGCTGTCAAGAAGCTCACGTCCCTCCCAGCCTCGTACCAAAAGATAGGGGCTGGCGGTTTCTGTTCCGGTAACGGAACACGATTCCGAAATGTTTTCCGGCTTATTGTTTGCACTGTCGGAACAGCTCGAAAAAAATACTGTTAATGTAAATATCAATGCCGCCGCTGAAGCTGTAACTGCCGAAGACGCGGCGTTTTTTTTATTCATGGCAAGGCTCCTTTCCTGCATAGGCAATATTATACTACCGTGGTCATGATTTGTCAACGCTTTTGTTGATTTGTTCCCGGCGATAGAATTTCCTCATAAATATTTTCATAAAATTTTAACGGGAGATTCAGGGCAAATTAAAATATTTCCTGAAAATTATATCCTGCGGATATTGCAAAATTCCGTCGGAAGTTGTATAATTAATATGTATGGTATTGCAACGTTAAATCGAACGGAGAGTTATAATGGCAATTGAAAAGGTACGTAAATATTTTGAGGAAATGGGTATTGCAGACAGGATAACGGAATTTTCCGAATCCAGCGCCACGGTGGAGCTTGCGGCTCAGGCTCTGGGCTGTGCTCCCGAAAGGATCGCAAAGACAATTTCCTTTTACGGCGAGGACGGCGCGGTCATTCTCGTGGTCGCTGCGGGAGACGCAAAGGTCGACAACAAACGCTTTAAGGAGCATTTTGGTCTAAAGGCGAAAATGCTTTCCTTTGAGGACGCGGAAAGGCTTATCGGTCATGCCGTGGGAGGAGTTTGTCCCTTTGCGGTAAACGATGGCGTACAGGTCTGGCTGGACGAGTCCCTGAGACGGTTCGAGACGGTTTTTCCCGCCTGCGGAAGCTCCAACAGCGCGGCTGAGTTTACCTGCGCGGAGCTGGAGAGGTATGCTAAGCCCGTGGGCTGGGCGGACGTATGCAAGGGATGGCGCAATGAGGAAAAGCTGTAACTTTCACGGCGTACAGGCGTAAATAAAATCACTTATATACTTTGAAAGGAATGATATACAATGATGTTTGATACCAGTGTGCAGGAGCTTAAATACAAAGTCCTGCGCGAAGTGGCAAGGCTTGCCTTTGAAGACAGGCTGGAAGAGGGACTTCTCGGAATTGCGGAAACCATAGTTCCCGGCCCCCTGCCCACGATGCGCTGCTGTATTTACAAGGAGCGTGCCATTGTGAATGAGCGGGTCAAGTTCGCCATGAATCAGGGCAAAAGCAGAAACGTTATCGAGGTGCTGCCAATAGCCTGCGACGAGTGTCCGGTTGACGGCATACAGGTGTCCCAGGCGTGTCGCGGCTGTATCGCTCACCGCTGCATGAACGCTTGTCCTAAGGACGCTATCAGGATTGAGAACCACAAGGCAGTCATAGACAAATCAAAGTGTGTTGAGTGCGGAAGATGTCTTGCAGCGTGTCCGTACTCTGCGATAGTTAAGAGCGAGCGTCCCTGTGTTAGAGCCTGCAAACCCAAGGCTATCTCAATTGACGAGAACCGCTGCGCAAAGATAGACGACGAAAAGTGTATCGCCTGCGGAGCCTGCGTTTATCAGTGTCCTTTCGGCGCGATCAGCGATAAGTCCTATATTCTGGATACTATTGAAATGCTGAAAAATTCCGGAAACAATACGAAATACAACGTACACGCGGTAGTTGCTCCGTCCATTTCGGGACAGTTTGCGGTACCCCTCGGAAAGGTAGTTTCGGGACTCAAGGAACTTGGCTTCAGAAGCGTTATGGAAGCGGCTCTCGGTGCGGACATGGTTGCGTTCAAGGAGGCTTCCGAGCTGGTGGAAAAGGGCTTCCTTACAAGTTCCTGCTGTCCTGCTTTCGTAAAGTACATAGAGACTCAGTTCCCAGATATGAAGGACAAGATATCCCATAATTTGTCTCCTATGGCTGAAATTGCCAGATATATGAAAAAGCACGAGCCTAACTGCAAGATCGTGTTCATAGGTCCCTGCACGGCAAAGAAAGCCGAGTGCAAAAAGGAGACGGTAAGTCCTTATATAGACAATGTTATCACCTTTGAAGAGCTTCAGGCTTTGTTCGACGCGAAGGAGGTCAAGCTGGAAAGTTTGGAATCCGAGCCTTTGGACAACGCTTCTTACTACGGAAGAATTTTTGCCAGAAGCGGAGGACTTTCCGACGCGGTGGCAAATGCGCTTAAAGAAATGGATATTCCCGACGATGTGTTTAAGCTGAAAGCTGCTGTATGCGACGGAATTGACAACTGCCGCACCGCATTGCTGAAAGCTCAGAAAGGCGTGGGCGGAGAGAACTTTATTGAGGGAATGGCGTGCATAGACGGCTGTATCGGCGGCGCGGCGTGCCTTACCCATGGCCCCAAGGATAAGCTTGCCGTTGACAAGTACGGAAAGGAGGCTGCCGAAAAGAGCATTCGGGACGCTATTTTCGTTCTTGAACTGTAGCGGACGGGTTTTCCGTCCTGCAAGGCTGAGCCTTGCCCGATATCGGGTGGAAAAAACCACTCCTAATTAATTTGATATTTGCTGCGTTACAAATTTTTACAGATAAGGGTGTTGAATTATGAATGTATACGTTTGCGTTGGAAGTTCCTGCCATTTAAGGGGCTCTTACAAGATAATCGAGCTGATGAAAGAAAATATTGAGAAAAACCACCTTGAGGACAAGGTGAACTTAGCGGCGGCTTTCTGTCTCGGAAAGTGCACCACCGGCGTTACCATAAAGGTGGACGAGGAAGTTGTTTGCGGAGTTTCCCCCGAGAATTTCTCCGAGATATTCAATAAATACGTTATGGGAAAGGTACAGGCTTAGAAGTCCTGCATCTTGATTTCTTGCATTTTATAGGAAAGGATATTGAACGCTATGACGGGAAACGTTAATTATCTCCAGTTAAAAACTTCCAATTGCAGGAACTGCTACAAGTGCATAAGGCACTGTCCTGTTAAGTCTATCAAATTTTCGGGCAATCAGGCGCATATCCTGCAAAACGACTGTATCCTCTGCGGTACCTGCTATGTTGTCTGTCCCCAGAACGCCAAGCAGATCAAAAACGATGTTGACAGGGTAAAGAACGCCATTGCTGACGGAAAAAAGGTCATCGCGAGCCTTGCGCCCTCTTTTGCCGCTAATTACGGCGTTGGACTTACGGCGATGACAAACGCCCTGAAAAAGCTGGGTTTTCACTCTGTCGAGGAGACCTCGATAGGCGCGGAGATAGTCAAAAAGCAGTACGAGAAAATTCTTGCCGAGGGCAAAGCAGACGTGCTTATTTCCTCCTGCTGTCACACGGTAAACACGCTTATACAGAAGTACTACCCCGACCAGCTTGCTCATCTTGCTCACATCCTGTCTCCCATGCAGGCGCATTGCAAGCGCATTAAGGAGGAAAACCTGGACGCCTATACGGTGTTTATTGGTCCCTGCATTTCAAAAAAGGAAGAAGCTGACAAGTACAGAGAGCACGTTGACACGGTGCTTACATACGGTGAGCTTTCGGATTGGCTCAAAAGCGAGGGCATAGCAATAGAAAACTGTTCCGACGAAAATGAACATAACCGCTCTGCGCTGTTCCCCACAACGGGGGGAATTATCCGTTCTATGGATACCGAGGGTCTGCCCTACAGCTTTATCACTGTGGACGGCATGGAAAACTGCATGAAGACGCTTGAAGACATCAGGAACGGCGATATCAAGGGCTGCTTTGTGGAAATGTCCGCATGCGCGGGAAGCTGCATAGGCGGTCCAGTAATGGAGAACGAAAAGCCCGAGCCTGTAAGGAATTTCCTTGCTATAGACAGATACGCGGGTAAAAACGATACCGTTGAGAACGTCCCGGCGGCGGAGGAGATTAAAAAGGAATTTGACGTGGAATCCGGCTTCAAGGATTACCCCAGCGAGGCTCAGATCAAGGAGATACTCATGAAAATGGGCAAGACCACTCCCGATCACGAGCTGAACTGCGGAAGCTGCGGTTACAACACCTGCCGTGAAAAGGCAGTCGCCGTATATCAGGGCAAGGCGGACTTTACCATGTGTCTGCCGTACCTTAAAGAGAAAGCCGAGTCTTTCTCGGACAACATCATCAACAACACTCCAAACGGCATACTAGTACTTAACGAGGACTTCGAGGTACAGCTTATCAACAAGGCAGCCTGCAGCATGATGAACATCAAGAACCAGTCCGATGTGCTGGGCTGTCCCGTTATAAGGATACTCAACCCCACCGAGTACATGAACGTTCTGGACAACAACAGGAACGTTTACGAAAAAAAGACCTACCTTGCGGAATATCAGCTCTATGTGGAGGAGACTATCATCTATGACAGAAACTACCACATAATCATGAGCATAATGCGCGATATCACGGGAGAGGAGAACCGCCGCGTCAAAAAGGAAAACACAAATATGCAGGCGGTTGAGATCACCGACAAGGTCATCGACAAGCAGATGCGGGTAGTACAGGAGATAGCGTCCCTGCTGGGCGAGACAACTGCCGAGACCAAGATCGCGCTGACTAAGCTGAAGGAGACTCTTGCAGATGAATAATTTGTGTACGGATATAGGCTTTAAAAGCGTAAACAAAAAAGGCGAGCAGCTCTGCGGCGACCATATCGAGATCGTGGATCAGAACGAAAACAGCCTTGTTCTTGTGCTTGCCGACGGTCTGGGAAGCGGCGTAAAGGCGTGTATTCTGTCCACCCTGACCTCTAAGATAATCTCAACAATGATTGCAAACAACCTAAGCGTTGAGGAATGCGTTTCCACTATTGCGGCTACTCTTCCCGTCTGCGAAAAGCGGGGAGTGGCTTATTCCACGTTTACTATCATACGCATTACAAACAACAGCGAGGCGGAGATAATCCAGTACGACAATCCTCATGTTATAATGCTTCGCGGCGGCGAGAACTTCGAGTACCCGCGCACAAGCATGGAAATAGGCGGGAAAACTATCTACAAGTCAAAGCTCCAGCTTGAAAAGAACGATGTGTTCATCGCCATGAGTGATGGGGCTATCTACGCGGGCGTTGGAAAGGCTCTCAACTTCGGCTGGCAGCGTGACAGCATTATCGACTTTATGGTGGGAAACTACGATAAGAAGATGTCTGCCAAAGGAATTTCCCAGCTTCTTCTGGACGAGTGCAACGATCTATACGGCGGCGAACCGGGAGACGATACCACCGTTGCGGCGGTAAAGATACGCCAGAGGATACCGGTCAGTCTAATGATAGGTCCCCCTTCAAATCCGGGAGACCTGAAAAAAATGCAGACGCTGTTCTTTGCCAAGGAGGGCAAGCACATAGTCTGCGGAGGAACCACCTCCAAGCTTGCTTCAGAATATTTGGGCAAGCCTGTTGTTCCATGTCTTGACTACTTTGATCCCGAAATTCCTCCCATTGCAAAGATAGAGGGCATAGACCTTGTTACCGAGGGCGTTGTAACCATGACAAAGGTTTTGGAGTACGCCGACAGCTACCTTAACGGAAGTATAAGCATAAGCGACCTGAGCATGAAAAAGGACGGCGCGTCAAAGATCGCGCATATGCTTTTTGAGGAAGCTACGGATATAAGCTTCTACGTGGGACGTGCGGTAAATCCTGCGCATCAGAATCCTGCGCTGCCCATTAACTTCAACGTTAAAATGCAGCTTATCGACGAGGTAAGCAAAAAGCTGAAAGCAATGGGCAAGAACATCAGCGTTTCATACTTTTAATGGATAATGCGGCAAAGTACGTAGCTTTGCCGCATTTGATGTTCTTGGGTATTTTTTGCCATTTAACAAATACAGAGACAAAAAGTCACAGCATAAAAATATTTTTCTGAATAGATATTTATATGTACAAACTGGGGAAAATGCTGTATAATATCTATAAAGTACAGTTTTATTTGGAGGCGGCACTATGGATCAGTTTTCTCGCACGGAGCTTCTTATCGGCAGGGAGGGAATGGAAAAGCTGAGGAACTCCTGCGTTGCAGTGTTCGGAATAGGCGGCGTGGGAGGTCATGCTGCGGAGGCTCTTGCCCGCTCGGGAGTAGGCGCTCTCGACCTTATCGACAGCGATACAATAAGCATTACTAACATAAACCGCCAGATAATAGCCACTCTCGACAAGGTGGGACAGTATAAGACTGATGTGATGAAAGAGCGTATCGCGGTTATAAATCCCGAAGCGCAGGTGACGGTGCACAGAAGATTTTTTCTCCCAGAAAATTCGGACGAATTTGATTTTACTCGGTACGACTATATAGTGGACGCGGTAGACACGGTTTCAGCGAAAATTGAACTGGTCATGAAAGCGCAGGCAGCAGCTGTGCCGATAATATGCTCTATGGGAGCGGGCAACAAGCTTGATCCCACCGCTTTCGAGACCGCGGATATTTACGAAACGTCGGTGTGCCCTCTTGCGCGGGTAATGCGCACGGAGCTGCGGAAAAGGGGAGTAAAAAAGCTAAAGGTCGTGTACTCCAAAGAACCGTCCATAACGCCGCTTCCGTCGGACGAAGAGTGCGGAAAAAGAACAGTCCCCGGCAGTACGGCTTTTGTGCCGTCTGTAGCGGGACTGATAATTGCAGGAGAGGTCGTCAAGGATCTGTGTGGAATACCAAATAACCGCTGAACAAAAGCGGAACGCCCTTTTTCGGACGTTCCGCTTTTACTATGATGTCTAGTTACGCTTGAAAAATTGGTAAGCAAAATTTATTTTTCATAATGAATACAATTCAAAAAGGCAATTTTTTTCACTATAATAAAAATTTTTAAAAAATTTTTTTCGGGATAAATCAAAACCGCTCTTATTTTTTTACATGAGCTTCCGCTTTCGGACCGCTTTCCTTTTGAAAGGGAAGGGCCGGAGACGGCGGAGGATTGTTTATATCAAAATCGTTATAGTCTGAAGTACGGTGAGAAAGCTTCTTTTTCTTTAGGAGATACGCCACAAACTCGCTGAAAAGGGCGTATATCACGGCAAATATAGGCACTCCAAGAAGCATACCCGCGAATCCGAAAAGTCCTCCGCCCACAAAGATAGCGAACATTACCCAGAACGGGGACAGACCCGTTGAGTCGCCGAGAATCTTAGGTCCGAGAATGTTTCCGTCCACCTGCTGGAGAATAATGATAAAAATTACAAATGGAATGACTTGCCTGGGTGCAGCCATAAGCAGCAAAAGCGCGCTGGGTATTGCTCCGAAGAACGGACCGAAAAACGGGATAATATTGGTAACGCCGATAATAACGCTGATAAGCACGGCGAAGTCCCAGCTGAATATTCTCATCACTATAAAACAAATCGTGCCGATTATGAACGAGTCCACCAGCTTTCCCGAAAGGAAGCCCGAAAGAGTATTGTTTATTCTTGCCGAAACTCTCAGTACGCTTTTTCCCACATTTTTCGGGAATATTGCATACATGACCTTGCGTGCCTGAGCGATAAATGTCTCCTTGCTGATGAGCAGGTAAATGGCTACGATAAAGCCGATGATAAAGTCTTTAAGGGCTATTACAAAGCCTATCGCGCCGTCCTTGACCTTTATGGAAAGATCGCCGAGCGTTGGGATAATATTATTTGCAAATTCCATTAGCTTCGGCTGAATGGTTTCGAGCTGTGCCTCCAGCGCCTCTATAATTTCCGGGTAGTCGCCCAAGAATTTTGTGGCAAGACTTTCCAGTTGAGAAATATAAGCGGGAATACTGTAAAGAATTTCCATAAGACTGTCCCTGACCTGAATTATTATCAGTGTCAGAAGCAGGGATATTACCGCGATGAGCAGAAGCATACTCACAAAAACGCTCAGATAACGGCAAAGCTTGGGGTGCTGTTTCTTTTTGCACAGCAGTTTTGTCAGGGCGCGTTCAAAGGATTTCATTATCGGATTGCAGATATAAGCGATAACGACTCCCCATGTTACGGGAGCTATGACTTTGAAAAAAGTTTTTATGTAGCCGCTTATTGTCGGAAATCCAATGCATACAAGAACAAGTGCGAGGCATACCGCAAAGGTCAGGATGCAGTAGACGGCAATTGTGTTATATTTCCGGTTAAAGTCGATTTTCAATTCGGCACGTCCTTTCGGAGGATAATTTATAAGCATATTATACACCTTTCCCGAAAAAAAGTAAATAATTTTTATTAAAAATACCAAATATTTTAACAAAAAATATGTACCGTTCTCCCGCAGAACGGTGGCTTATGGGAGAACGGTGCGGAGAGCTATCACTCCCCGCCGAAAACGGAGGTAACAAAAATTATGGCGATCAGCGCAGGAGCGATATATCTGACCGTTACGGAAAAAAGCTTTCTTGCGCGGAATTTCAGTTTTCCGGAGTTGGATATCTCATCAGACGCATTTGGTATGCCCCATATCCAGCCCGTGAGCAGACAGATGAAGAAGCCGCCCAGAGGCATTATCACCTTATCGGACATGAATGTGAAAAAGTTGAAAAGCGTCATGTCACCTACCGAAAGCTGAGGGATAGCTCCGACAGACAGTGAAGCAAGGCTTCCTGCTGCAAATATCAGAGCGGATACTATTATTGCCGCCCATGTGCGGGTAAGCTTCGTTTTTGTGCACACCCACGCCACTATTACCTCAAGCAGCGAGATAGACGAGGTAAGAGCCGCGAAAAGCACCAGTACAAAGAATATCGCAGAGATAAAGGCGCCGCCGTTCATTCGGCTGAATACCACCGGAAGCGTCTGGAAAATAAGTCCGAAGCCTCCGCCCGGTTCGAGTCCGAATGAAAACACTGCGGGGAGTATTGCAAATCCAGCCGCTAAAGCTATAACGGTATCCATTACCACTACCGTAACGGTGCTTTGCAAAAGTCTGCTTTCTTTGGGAAGATAGCTTCCGTAGGTGATAAGCGTACCCATGCCGAGAGAAAGGGAGAAGAAGACTTGACCCATGGCGTTGAGCGCTATTCTCATGAATCCCGAGAAACCGTCTATCTCCGAGAAATCCGGTACTAAAAAGAATTTGACTCCCTCAACAGCATTTGGCAGGGTGAGACTGTAGATCATTATTCCGAAAAGGAATACTATTAATATTGGCAGCAGTATGGAGCTTACCCTTTCAATTCCTTTTGCTACGCCGCCAGTGACGATAAAGCAGGTAATAGCCATAAAGACAAACGTCCACAGTATAGGTTCTAATCTCCGTGATGAAAACTCGGAAAAATATTCCGCGCTCATGCTTGCGTCTGTAACGCTGTTGATAATGTACCGTATTACCCAGCCGCCGACAACGCAGTAGCTCGACATTACGCCGAATGCTCCTGCTATTCCGAATGCCCCCGCAAATCCCCATTTGGAGTTGATCTTTTTACAGGAATCTACGGCATTCATTCCTGCGAATCTGCCTATGGAAAGCTCCGATAAAAGGATAGGTATACCCAAAAGCACAAGAAAAACGATGTACAGCAGCAGAAATACCGCGCCGCCGTTTGTTCCCGTGATGTAGGGAAATTTCCAAAGGTTTCCCAATCCTATTGCCGATCCCGCCGCCGCCATTATAAATCCGAAGCGGGACGACCATTGTTCCTTATTATTAGTCATTGGAATAAAATTCCTTTCTGTTTGACAGTTTGTTCCCCGTCAGGGGAGTCTTTCAAAAAAGAGTATGTCCCGCAAATCATTTATTTATGCAGTATTTATGAGCTGCAAAAGTTTTATTCCGAATTTTCCGAACATAAATATTATAAAAATGTTAAAAATAAAAAATGGACTTTCTTTTGACCGCGCAATGTGGTATAATATGCTTATTCACAGACAGTCAGCTGTTGTCGGAAACGGCGGCTGCTGAAAATTGACGGAGGTCAAAAACGCTGAAAATCAAAATCTTACATAAATTTGCAGTTGAAGTTATTGCAGACAATGATAAATTTTTAAACCTTTTTGGTTTGCTGTAATTATTCTATTGGAGGGTAATATGACTAACGGTCAAAAATTTACAGGGGCAAAAAGAGCCGCTCTGGAAAAATACTTCGGGCGGCTTAACGATATGCAGAAAAAGGCGGTCTTTACGGTAAAGGGGCCCGTTCTTGTGCTTGCGGGCGCGGGAAGCGGAAAGACTTCGGTGCTGGTAAACCGTATTGCAAATATGGTCACGTTCGGCAACGCCTACAGCGATGAAAACGTTCCCGCTTCGGCAAGCGAAGAAGATATCGGATTCCTTGAAGCATACGACGGAAGCCGCGATGAAGCGGTTGTTTCTCGTCTTGCGGACATTATTGCAACGGAAAGGGTAAAGCCTTGGAATATATTGGCGATAACCTTTACCAACAAGGCGGCGGGAGAGCTTAAAGAACGTCTTGCCTCCATGCTGGGGAACGACGCTGACAGCGTGTGCGCGGCGACTTTCCATTCGGCATGCGTACGGATACTCCGCAGAGAGATAGAAAAGCTGGGGTACTATGCTTCAAGCTTTACCATTTATGACAGCGACGACAGCCAGCGGCTTCTGAAAAGCTGCTATGAGCCTCTTGATCTGTCTGATAAGGCGTTTCCGCCCCGAATGGTGCTTAGCATGATCTCCTCGGCTAAGGATAAGCTTATAGACCCTGACGAGTTTGAAAACGCGGCTAAGGGAGATTACCGCAAAATGGGCATAGCAAAGCTCTATCGGCTTTACCAGACCCGCCTGCGGGACGCCAACGCGCTGGATTTCGACGACATAATCCGCCTTACCGTGGAGCTTTTCGAGAAAGAGCCGGACGTTTTGCAGCACTACAGAAATCTGTACAAATACATTATGGTGGACGAGTATCAGGACACCAATCAGGCGCAGTTCAGGCTTGTGTCCCTGCTTTCTGAGGGTCATAAGAATCTCTGCGTAGTCGGCGATGACGACCAGTCTATCTACCGGTTCCGCGGAGCGACTATCGAGAATATCCTCGGCTTCGAGCAGCAGTTTGAAAACGCCGAGGTAATACGTCTCGAACAGAACTACCGCTCCACTCAGAATATACTTAACGCGGCAAACTCCGTTATCTCCAACAACGAGGCGCGCAAGGAAAAACGTTTGTGGACGTCTGCGGAGGGCGGCTCAAAGGTAACGGTCTACAGAGCCTTTGACGAATCCGCCGAGTCCGCTTATGTGGCGGACGAGATACTTTCCGCTGTAGATAAGGGCGCAAACTACGGCGATTTTGCCGTTCTGTACCGCATGAACGCCCAGTCCAACAGCCTTGAACGGACGTTTACGAGAAGCGGTATTCCTTACAGAGTTATCGGCGGCATGAAGTTCTACGACCGCAAAGAAATAAAGGACATCACATCTTATCTTGCCCTGCTGAACAACAACAGGGATATGCTGCGGTTCAAAAGGGTAATAAACGAGCCTAAGCGCGGTATCGGAGACGCTACTGTTTCAATGATAGAACAGATATCCGGCGATTTGAACATTTCCCCCATAGAGGTGATGCGGGACTGCGCAAGCTATCCTGTGCTGTCAAAAAAGAGTCTGGTGCTGGTAAAAACCGCTAATATGTTCATACATCTTTCCGATTTTGCGGAAACTCATTCCCTAAGCGAGCTTTTGGACGAGCTGCTGGATAAAACGGGTTACGCAAACGCCATGAAGGCTCTCGGAGACGAAGGTATCGGCAGACTGGAAAATATCAGCGAATTAAAAACGACTATGACCCAGTACGAGGAAGCCAACGGAGATGAAGCGAGCCTTTCGGGTTTCCTGGAGGAAATAAGCCTTTACACAGACCTTGACAAGCTTGATAACGACGATAATGCGGTGTCTATGATGACAATGCACAGCGCAAAGGGTCTGGAGTTTCCCACGGTGTTTATTGTGGGAGCCGAGGAGGGGATCTTCCCAGGGAACCGCAGCATGGATACTCAGGAGGATATGGAGGAGGAGCGGCGCCTTGCCTATGTGGCGATTACCCGCGCTAAGGAAAATCTGTTCATTACCTACGCCAAGCAGAGAATGCTTTTCGGTTTTACGAACAGAAACCTTATCTCCCGTTTCGCAAAGGAGATAGGCAAGGACTATGTTGAAAAAATTGACAGCACCGTGCGTACCGAAGAGACCTCCGGAGCGGACGAAGTAATAGTTCAGAGCGCACCGAAGTACAGCTTGAAAAGCGAGCTTGCCAACAGAAAAGCAGAGCAGAGCAAAAAGAGTGTGAATGCTGATTTTTCCGTGGGAGAAAGGGTAAGACACAATGTTTTTGGAGACGGAACGGTCCTTTCGGTAAAGAAGATAAGCAACGACGCTATGCTTGAGGTCGCATTCGACAGCGTGGGTACTAAAAAGCTTATGGCTAATTTTGCAAAGATAACAAAAATTTGACCCTAAAGAGGAGATGCTTCGGCGTCTCCTTTTGTCCAATAAAATATTTGCCTTTTGTTTTCAAGCCGTATTGATTTTGACAAAAGTTTGTGGTAAAATGTACATATCGGAAGTAATGCGCGGGAACTGATTTTCGTGTGCATAATTAACTATACGGAGGTTTTTGATATGGCAGGCTTTAACTTCGCAGCAATTTTTACGGATCATATGGTGCTACAGCGGAATAAAAATATCACCGTTTGGGGAAACGCCTATAATTTTACCAAGGTGAAAATTGAGATAGGCGGAAACTCGGCGGAGGCGACCGCTGTGGGCGGTAAATGGACGGCGGTGCTCCCTCCTATGGAGGCGGGAGGTCCTTATGAGCTTAAAGCGACCGACGGAAACGGCAGCGAGATAATTCTTCGCGACGTTATGATAGGCGAGGTTTGGCTTGCGGGCGGGCAGTCCAACATGGAGCTTGAGCTTCAAAATTCTCTTACCGGCAAGGAAGACCTTGCTGCTTTGACTGAGGACGTAAACGTGCGGTTCTACTATACTCAGAAAATTGCCTATATAGACGATTATTTCCACTTTGCGGAGAGAAACGGAAGCTGGGCGACGGCTTCTCCAGAGTCGGCAAAGTGCTGGTCGGCGGTTGGCTTCTACTTTGCAAGAAAGCTTGCGGCAGAGCTTGGCGTTACTGTTGGCGTTATCGGCTGCAACTGGGGAGGCACTTCCGCTTCCGTATGGACAGGAAGAAAAATGCTTGAACAGGACGCGGATACAAAGTCTTATGTTGACGAGTACGACAAGACTATGGCGGACAAGACTTTTGAGGGCTACCTTGCAGAGCTTGCGGAGTATGAGGAATGGTACAACGCATGGCAGCCGAAGATAAACGAGTACTATGCAACCACTCCTAACCCCACGTGGGAGGGTGCGCAGGAATATGCGGGTCCCAACCGCTGGCCGGAGCCTCTCGGTCCTAAGTCTCCGTTCCGTCCCTCGGGACTTTACGAGACAATGATAAAAAGAGTCTGTCCTTATACTCTTGCCGGATTCATCTATTATCAGGGCGAGAGCGACGACCACAAGGCTGATACATACTACAAGCTTCTTAAGGCTCTCATAGAGCAGTGGCGCATCGACTGGGAGGACGATTCTCTGCCTTTCATATTTGTGCAGCTGCCTATGTTCATGAACGAGGGGGACGAGGATTTCAAGCACTGGTGCAAGATACGCGAGGCTCAGATGAGGGTGCACCGGACCACGGCAAACACGGGAATTGCAGTCACTCTTGACAAGGGCGAGTTCAACAACATTCATCCTCTGGACAAGGAGCCTGTGGGATACAGACTTGCATTGCAGGCGATGTATCATGTGTACGGAAAAATTTCGGCGGACGAGGCTTACGGGGCGATCTACAAGTCTTGTCTCTGTACCGACGGTGGTATCCTGCTTAGCTTTTATCACGCCAAGGACGGTTTTGACGTGAAAGGCGAAAAGATCGTCGGTTTTGAGATAGCGGGCGTTGACAAAAAGTACGTCCCTGCTGACGCCGAGATACGCGGGGATAAGATATTCGTCCGTTCGGAGGAGGTTATAGAGCCTCTTTACCTGCGCTATAACTGGACGAATTACGGCGATGTGACCCTGTTCAGCAAGAACGGTATCCCTCTTGCACCGTTCAGGACGAGCCGCAATGACGCATGAATTTAATAAAAACAGCTCTTTAAACGGAAATAGGACATGGCATCGCACCATGTCCTATTTTTTATTTGACGAACTTTTAAACAGAGTAAACCTCGCGTGCGGCGTCAACGGTTTCCTTTGCGTCTTTGGCGTAGAAATCCGCGCCGATCTTTTCCGCGTATTCGGGAGTAAGCACTGCTCCTCCCACCACAATTTTGCAGGGGACTTTGTTATCATGCAGCAGCTTTACTGTTTCCTCCATTGAAGCAAGGGTGGTAGTCATAAGCGCGGAAAGCCCAACAAGCTTGACGTTATGCTTGACGGCTGCTTCCAGAACAATTTCCGGAGGAACGTCTCTGCCCAAATCTATTACCTCAAATCCGTAATTTTCCAGCAGTACCTTGACAATATTTTTACCGATGTCGTGAATATCGCCCTTGACCGTGGCGAGGACTACTTTTCCCTTGCTGACAGACTCGCCGCCGCTTTTTGCCATGTGGTTCTTGATGACTTCAAACGCAGCCTGAGCGACTCCGGCTGCCATGATAAGCTGCGGCAGGAAAATTTTACCGCTTTCAAACTCCGCACCCGCTTTGTCCAGCGCGGGAATAAGCAGTTTGTCTACAATCTCCATGCTGTCCTTTGTTTTAAGCAGCTCTTCGGTAATTCTTGCGCCCTCTTCTTTCAGACCGTTTGCAATTGCGGAGGGCAGGTCGTTTGCTTCGGACTTTGGAGCGGCAGCCGGTCCCGATGTGTTCACCGATGCCGTAAAATTGCTGCCGGAATATGCGGCAATATAGTCTGCCGAATTTTTGTCAATGTTTGTAAGTAGCTTGTAGACGCGTACAGCTCCGGTCATAAGCGCTGCGTTCGGATTGATGATAGGCAGGTCAAGACCGTTTGTCAGCGCCATTTGCAGGAAGTTGCAGTTCACAAGCTCGCGGTTCGGCAAACCGAAAGAAATGTTGGAAACTCCCAGAACTGTTTTGAGTCCCAACTCGGTTTTTACTCGGTGCAGAGCTTTAACCGTTTCCATGACTGCGGCTTGCTCCGCCGAAGCGGTAAGGGTAAGGCAGTCTATAAAAACGTCCCGCTTTTGTATGCCGTTTTTTTCAGCGTTTTCAAGAATTTTTTCCGCTATCTCAAACCGCCCTTCTGCGGTTTTGGGTATTCCGTCCTCGTCAAGAGCAAGTCCCACAACAGCCGCGCCGTACTTTTTAACAAGGGGCAGGATCGCTTCCATTGAAGTCTTTTCACCGTTGACTGAATTAACAATGGGCTTTCCGTTGTACACCCGCAAAGCTGCTTCCAAAACGTCGGGACGTGTGGAGTCAAGCTGCAAAGGCAGATCGGTAACGCTTTGCAAAGCCTTTACGACCTTTACCATCATTTCCTTTTCGTCGATGTCAGGCAAACCCACGTTTACATCAAGAATGTCAGCGCCCGCGTTTACCTGTTCGATAGCCTGACCTAAAATGTATCCTATGTCCTCTGATTTAAGAGCCTCCTTAAAACGCTTTTTTCCTGTTGGATTGATACGCTCGCCGATAATTCTCGGCTGGTCGATAACTACAGTTTTCGCAGGACTGCACACCGCCGCTTCAATGGCAGGCGTTTGAGGAGCGTACTGCATTTTTCCAAGACGTTCAACCACCGCGCGAATAAATTCGGGAGTCGTTCCGCAGCATCCGCCGGCAATTTTCACTCCGTACTTAACAAGATTTGCCATACTGTCCGCAAATTCCTCGGGAGAAACGTCGTACTTGTTGGTTATGGGGTCGGGAAGCCCGGCGTTAGGCTTAACGGCAAGGGGCAGGGAAGTCCATTTGGAAAATTCGGCAACCACAGGTTCAAGCTCTTTCGGACCGAGAGAACAGTTTACTCCTATAGCGTCAACGCCCAGTCCCTCCATAGTCAGAGCCATTGCGGATACCGAACAGCCTGTAAATGTCCGCATGTTTTCCTCAAATGTCATGGTTGTTATTATCGGAAGATCGCTGTTTTCCTTTACGGCAAGCACCGCCGCTTTCAGTTCGTAAAGGTCGGTCATGGTCTCACAGGCAATAATGTCAGCGCCTGCGTTTACGGCGGCGGCAACTTCCTCCTTGAAAATGCCGTAGGCTTCCTCAAAGGTAAGGCTTCCGGTAGGCTCTAAAAGCTGTCCTATGGGACCTATGTCAAGGGCTACCAACGCCTTTTCGCCGCAAGCTTTTTTTGCTATTCCTACAGCTGCTGAGATTATTTCCGCAACGGTTTTTCCTGTTCCAGCCATTTTATAACGGTTGCAGCCGAATGTGTTTGCACAGACTATCTGCGACCCTGCGGTAACGTAAGCGGAATGAATATCGTATATCCAGTCTGGCTTATTAAAGTTGAGCATTTCGGGTATGCCGCCCATTTCCATGCCCTTTGCCTGGAGCATTGTGCCCATTGCTCCGTCCCAAAAGACGAACTTGTTATCTTTTAAAAGCTTGTAAAATCTTTCCTTTTTATCCATTGCAGTGCCCTCCGTTTTTTCTAAAATTGCATTTGTCTCTTAATTTGCACGTTCCGCAGCCGCGCCGCTTTTGAGGTACGGGCTTGTCCGAAATTCCCACTACCGCCGTTACCGACTTTGTTGGGGTAAGCAGCCCTCCGTTGTTGACACAAACGCCAACAGTACGCATAGCATTCACAGCCGCGAGAAAATCTCTCTGACATTCAAGCGGAAAATCACCATAACCCGGGGAAAATCTCCATGTAGTGAACTTGTCCGCGAAGCGTTCTTCTATCTCCTTTTCTGCAGTATCGCAGACCTGTTCTACTGCCGCAGAAGCGAGAGCGTCCGCAGTGAGAGCCTTTGTCATATCCTCAGTCTGGAGCTGCCGCAGAAGCTTGTCAACGCCGTCCCCCAAAGTGGCGCAAAGGAGCGCAGTCCCGAAGCAGCCGCTAAGATGTTCGGAAATATCTTTCCCACGCAGGATAAGCTTGTGCTCCGCAAGGGTGACAGTACTATCGGAAATATCCGCTATACCGGCGTATACCCAATGAAATTTCGGACTTGCGGCGGCAATAAGGCGGTTTTCGCATTCGTCCGCGATGAGCTCCATATTTTCTGGGATATCTCCTTGCATACCCATGTATCGAAATGCTTCAGTGCGGTTGATCTTAGTTAATTTCATAATAAATTTTCCTTTAAAATAAAATCTTTTACATCATATTTTTCACATATTTCTGCAGTTCAGAGATATAACTCATATTGTCCTCCTCAAAAACTTTTATTTTCTGAATATGTCAATGGAATGGTTTGTAATTCCAACCATATCCTGACGTTCGCAGGTGGCAAAATGGTACTTCAAAAACAGTTCAAAGGTATCGTTATCCATTTTGTCTACAGCTTCACGCAAAAGACGCGAGCAACCGTCCGAAGCGACATAGTGCAGACGGGTCGTTGGAAATACCGACATAAGACGGTCAACGTCCTCCTTGCGGACTTATTTCGTTGGAATCGCTTTTGTCCAGACATTTGAAGCAATATTTGGTATCGTTCATTTTTATGACTATTTTCCTTTCATACATATATTTCATTGTAAAACACAATATCAAACCGGACCGCTTTCAAAATCAAGCGGCTTTGTAATATTCATAACGGAAAAGTCTGCCATTGGATAGCGTTCCTTAGCAATTTAAATTATTTTTTCGGAGCCGTCAATGCCGACAGCATTTGCGCCGATACTTCTGAAATAATCGGTGAAAAAGCCGTACCCGCTGCCGAGATCTAATATTTTCTCGCCGTTAAAACGCTTGAATCTGTCTGTAACAACTTTTTTGCTGCTTTCAACATATTCGGAATTTTCCTGATCTTCCGTATATTTTACGGCGGCGTTGTATTGTATCGCTCATTTTATTTAAAATCTTCCCTGATATAGCCGTAAATATTATAGGTACAATATCTGCCGCCCATTTTTCCGTTTTTGATACAGCCCTCGTGAGTAAATCCGCATTTTTTCAGCACAGCGTTTGACGCGGCGTTTTCCACGTCAGCCTCCGCGTGCAGTCTGTCTATTTTGGTCTCGGAAAAAATAAATTTTATAACGCGATTTAGCGCTTCGGTACAGATACCATTGTTCCAGAAGGCGGGGTCTATCCTGTAGCCCACGTTTCCAAGCCTGTCGTTTTCCACATCAAATACTTCTATTATTCCTATTACCTTGTTATTTTCCTTGCTTACGATACCCCAAATAAAATCGTGGGAGGGCTTGCGCTTAACGTTGGGACGGGGGTCTATAAACAACAGCTCAGGATTTTTTTCGCCCTTGCTTGCGGGGCGTCCCCAATATTTATAAACAATATCCAGTCCCAGCCCATTTACGCAGGTCAACCGCGTCGTCCGCAGTCAGTTCCCGCAGAAAAAGTCTTTCCGTTTCAAGCGTTGGTATCCACAAACATTCTCTTATCATAAATCTTTTATCCTAATTTTATTTCTCATCTAAGTTCTTTATAGTACGGGCAAATATCCTCATAATGACCGTCTTTCATTCTGAATCCCTTTGGGATAGTCCCCAGCTGCTTGAAACCAAGTCCCTCGTAAAGATTTCTTGCATGGGTATTTGTGGAAACCACTGCATTGAACTGGAGTACCCTGAATCCGCACCGCTTGCCCTGAACAAGGCAGTCATCCACAAGCTTTCTGCCGATATGATAGCCGCGGAAAGCCTTTTTCACCGCAAAGCTGGCATTGCAGATGTGTCCGCACCGTCCCACATTGTTTGGGTGGAGAATATACAGACCCATCACCTCCTGCCTGTCGATGTCGAACGCCACGCCGCAGTAGCTTTGCTCCCTAAAAAAGTTTGCACCAGTGACTTCGTTCAGCAATTCCTCCTGCGGAAAAGCTATGCCCTCCTCCACGACATCGTTCCAAATTTCTATCATTTCGGGAAGATATTTTCCTATATAGCTTCTTATTTCGATTTGCATAAGTGCTCCTCCAAATATAATTTTATTTTGTTCTCCGTCAGTTTTCTGACTTGTGTATCGGGTACTCTCTGTACTCGGACATTTCAAACGGCAGACATATTTTCATACATTTCTCCAATTAAACATTCTTTTTGAAAACGTTATCGTTACTTTTAATTCTTTTCATTGCAAGCCTTAAAATATTTTCACCCCATAGCTGTGTTTTTTCTATGTCGGAACATAGCTCCGAAACAATGTCGTTTCCCTCTTTTATCGCCCTTTGGTACTGTTCTTCGGACAATTCCCCCGACCTGTAAGCTTCGTCCAGCTCGTCGCGGTCTTCTGTAATAACATCGCCCTCAACATCAAACACCACATCTAAATACTGATCCGTGAAATAAGCGACACCATCGTCATCATATCCCCAACCGTCAATAACGTCAACATACCATATCGAAATCGATTTAAAATATTTTACGTCCTGAACCGTGCGGGATTCGGGAAGGAATTTCGCCGTTATCGCCCGATACTTACCGTCTGGAATCAGCTGTAACCACAACATTCCCTCGCCGCACACGGGAGTTTTCCCCGCTTTGGGCTTTTCCCAAAAGAAATAATCTCCCGCAGCTAATTTTATTACGCTGACAAGTCCGTGAAAATCCTCGTTATCCATTCGCATCTGGTAATAAGGAAATCCCTGAAAGCCCCATTTTTTGTCCCTGTCCAAACGTTTTTTGTTCATGTTGCAACACTACCTTTAAACTTTTTTATTTTATCCTTTTCCGCCGAAAGCGTGTGCAGTCTTGTTTTCCTCTCCAAAAACTTTGTGCTTAATTTTTCCTCGGCTACACGTTCGGTCAAATGGAAAAGATTCCGCTCCGTTTTTTGTCATAGTATAACTCTATTGAATATTTCATATAATTTTCCTCAATCAGTACCAACTTATTTCAAATTACTATATTATACGCTTACTCGCAGCAGTTTTGTGCTTTTTGTTACATAGGTTTCAAATTTTTGTTGAGTCTGTCAATTATCCAAGCAAGGCGCTTTTCACGTCCCGCGTCTGTCTTTGCATCGAAATACGCGCGGGTGTAGGTTTTCTTCACAGATAAGGACATAGCTTGAAAATTTGTAAAAGCAAGCTCGTACCCCTCCAGCAATGCAGATAATTGAGCGATATGCTCCTCGGAAAGCGTCATAAGGTCGGGAGCGTCCCATTGACCGTTCTTTTTGGCTTCTTCGATTTTCTTCCTGCCGAAATCGGTCATAAGTCCCCGTTCTTCAAGGCTTTGGGCTAATTTCTTGTTTTTTTCCGACCACTTGCTTTTTTTCCTGCGCGCGGAAAAATATTTTTTATAGGACTTATCGTCAAGGCTCTGCATTTGCCCGTCTATCCAGCCAAAGCAGAGAGCCTCTTCAAGAGCCTCAGCCGCTTTTAATGTTTTCGATCCTCCAGACTTGCCGAATAAAAGCCATACGCCCTCGCTTGTCAGACAGTTATCATTAAGCCATTTCCTGAAATTTTCTCTGTCGGCAAATTCCAGCATTTCGCTCATTATGAATTTCTCCCCATAAATTTTTTATTTTATCACTAAAGCGTGTTTTTAGTACATTTAACTATGTACTATTTTTTATATGTAATAACTATTGTTTTTGACATCTTTTTTCCTATCAGATATATTAACCACCCTATAAATTTTCTTGCGGGGGTCATCGGTATCCCAGGCGCATATCTCATTCCAAGATACTTGGACCAGAAATTATTATCCTCTGTCGGATAATCCTTTTCACCCTTGTTTCCTACGCACAGTGCCTGAAACAGATTAAAGGGTATAAGAACGTCTACTCCCGGAGTATGCATTCTGCCCGATCTTACGTCAAGATAAAATCTTTTAGTTGTGTCGTATGTTTTTATCAAATCTTTTTTTGTAGGTTTATAGAAATTCCAGCTGAACGCAGTTATAGGAATCTGATAGCATTTATTGAAGCCCCAGCCGGAAAGAGCCGCCGCCAACGCCTTTGTGGTACTGCCTGCCGATACTCCTCCGGTGGTGCTTATTATAAGAGCTTTCTTGGTAAAATACCGCGGACGGTGCAGCATAAACGACATATGGTCTGTAAAGTTTTTAAGTATTCCCGGCAAATGTCCCTGAAAACACGGTACGGAAAAAATTACCGCGTCGCTTTGTTCTATCATGTCCATTATCGGCTGAATAATTTTATTATGCGGACAGGTCTTATGTCCCCTGCGGAAACAACTGCTGCACCCCGTACAAAACGGAAGCTTAACGTCCGATAAATGCACTTCTTTAAATATTATCGTTTTATCGAACGAATAAAGCATTTTCTTTGCTTTTTCAGTCAATCTCCAAGTATTGCCTTTATGCGGCCCTCCGTTTATAATAAGTATTTGCATAATTTGCTCCTTTCGATTTGGCATTATTAAATCTTAGGTAAACCAAATAACATAAGAAAATAAGCTAACGTTAAATTTGCTTTTTATGCTTCTTCAGCAAGCTGTTCACGCCATTTTTCCCATAACGTATCGTAAATTTTATTCAGATTGTTTACTATCTCGTCGTTCACTTCAATTTTTTTATCTCCGAATTGAGTACCCCTCTCTCCCATAAAATCCACGCAGTACAGCAGGGAGTAAAACCAAAAGGCTTTCATTTCCGAAGCGGTGCAGCCTCTTTCTTTCAGGAAATATTCCGCATAATCCGTTTCACAGTCCATATTCAGAAGCGCAACATATGTCATTGCAATATAAGTAAGGTCGTCCCCCGCGCCTATTTGGTCTATGTCAATAATTCCCGACAGCCTGCCGTTATGTATCAGCAGATTTTTTGTGCTTATATCGTCAAGATACGCGGCAGGCTTGACAGCAGAAAAATATTTTTCTAAACAGACTTTTTGTTCCCGAAGCCGTGTAACCTTTTGTACGTCAAAATATCCGTTCCGCGCAATAAGCTTTTCCGCGTTTTCCAGCATTCCGTCCACGAAGCTTACCCAAGACCATTCGTCTGTAATGTTCTCCAATGGCAGACGGGAAACCTTTCTCTGTATCGCAATGATGTCCTTTGCGATCTCCTTTTTCTCCTCCGACGTTAAGCCGCAGTACACTATACCAATGTCCTCGCCCTCTATGTAATTCAAAATTAGATAGCTGTATTTTTGGTACTGTCCGCAAAACAAAACCTTTGGCACGGGTACATCGATCGCGGACAATTTTTCAGCCAGTAGACCGTTTCCTCATACGCGTTTTTATCGACGCTGCACCTCAAAATATATTTTATGTCGTCGCATTTTACAATATAAACATAATTAGCTATACCAACCGTGCAGCGTTCCGTTTTCTGCGGCATTTTATTAAAACAGGAAAAAAATATTGCTGAAATTATATCGCTGTTCATATATTCCTCCCCGAAAATCAGTACCTTTTTCCGTACTTTAATTTCGCCTCGTTTGTGTACTTACGGACAAACTCCTCTTTTGCCGCAGTGTAACCGTTCCTGTCATGCTCAAATTTTTTCCAAAGCGTCAGCTTCATTTTTTCGTACTCGTGAGCAATTTCGGGATATTCAATGATATAGTCACGGAAATACAATTCGTCATTATCTCCGTCATACCTTAAATGCAGGTGAAAAACCTTTTCGGCGAACCCGTTTTCCGTATAGCCTTTGTTAAAAGAAAGCCTGTCCGCATTTTGACTCATACAGATGTAGCCGTTTCCTGTCAGAATATTTTTAACAGCTGACAAATCACATTCCCTCGGCATTTCCATAAGAATATCAATAATAGGCTTTGCCCAAATGGAGCGCACCGCCGTACTGCCTATATGACTTACTCTGACAGCTTGGGGGACGGTTTTCTCCCAAAAAGCTTTTTCCTCAGCGTACCAATTTTTCCAGCAGTCCCTATGCTCCGTTAAAACTATGGGGAACAGCCGCCAAAGCTCTTCCAAGTTCATTTCGGATAATTTTTTAGCCATTAAATCACCGCCCCACATTTATATATTTAGGTGAAAAACCGTCAGATAAATTAATTTTAATTCAAATTTGCAATATAGTAAAATGAATCTTCGTGACCTCTGAATACCCGATTGCCCAAATACTTCATTCCTATCTTTTCCAATACTTTTCTTGAGGCTTTATTCTCAGGCTGTGCCATTCCGTAAATTCCCTTAATATTAGCAGCGGAAAATGAACTCTTAATAATTTGCTTTCCGAGTTCGGTCGCATAGCCTTTTCCCCAATACGGTACTCCGATTTTGAATTCGATTTCGGGTTCATTATCTTTATAAGGATTTAATCCGCATAATCCAATCAATTGGTTTGTACTTTTTTCTATTACCGCTCCGTGAAAACAATCAAGCGTTTTAAAGTTCTTATTTATCATGTATTTGACGTATTCTTCCGTACGCTGTTTATCCCATGGATTATCTTTGTCTTTCGTATATATATGAACCCTAAGAGCCTGTTTAGTATCTTTACATTATCAATAAAAAGGAGTATAATATAAAGAAAACAGGCGGTGAAAAAAATGAGGAAAGCATATCCAAGTGATATAACGAGAGAGCAATTTGAAATAATCAGAGAAGAACTTGAGGAAGCGAAAAAGAAAACACATCCGAGGAGGT